>MDTG01015048.1_pt1 | contig 11305 bp, 6 predicted proteins | sample 811421 | NCBI WGS metagenome assembly MDTG01 (sample SAMN05326645, study PRJNA326480) | marine metagenome | isolation source: seawater | place: Pacific Ocean: South East | collected 2011
CGTGGTAAAATAGACTTAGAGTTTGGCAAATGGTTTTTAGAGTTTTGTAATAACAATCCTGTATATCTTGTGACAGGCAGTGACAAACCTAAAACAGCAGAACAAGTAGGTGAACAAATTTATAATGCCGCTGTAAGTGTTTATAACTGTAGCGGAAATGATACGTACAGAGGCATAACAAACATATACCAAAGCACTTGGACATTACCAAAACAAGCAGAAGAATTTTTAAATTATAGATGTGGTATAAGCGAATTTCCTTTGCGTACAGGAAAACATATAGAAGCAAGAACAGGTATGGTTAATTTTAGTGTGGTAGGAAGAAATGCTACTTTAGGCGAAAGGAAACTATATGTCGAATGGGATACAACTCATGACGAACGTATTAGTATTGCTAAAGATTTTAAAGAACGTTTTCCTAAGATAGATGCTGTTGTAGGAGGCGATACTGGAATAGACATTTATCCTTTAGGATCAGATAAAAGTCAGATACTAAGAGACTTCGACAAGCAACAAGACTTTATATACTTTTTTGGAGATAAAATGGATATAGATGGAAACGATTATCCGCTTAAAAATAAACTACTTGCTGATAAATGGAAGTCTAAAACTGTAGCAGTTGAAGGTTGGCAAGACACTTGGAAGCATTTAAAATGTATTTCATAAGTGCTCCATTTGGTAATTTTTTACAACATTCAACATTTGCTAAAAATGCTATTTGTGTAACAGGAACATTTACTTTAAAACCGCGTCCTGGCAGACTAAAACAAATACTTCGTACACTTAGATATGTTAGAACTGAAAAAGGCTGGACATGGCGTAATCAATTAGGACTACGTAATCCAGGTATATTTAATGGAATAGAAAATACTAATTCAAATAGTGTGATGAGTATTAGCAGTTTAGAACCTAATGACTGGAAGATACTGTATGAAATAGTGCCAAAGGATATGAGTGTTGAGCTTAACATTAGTTGCCCAAATGTAGACGCACATCCAAACTTAACAAAAATATTTGCTAAAGACAAGCGCAAATGGTGTATAGTAAAAGTGCCACCAACAATTACACCAAAACAGCTTGACAAAATAGTTAGTTTAGGATATAATTGTATACATGCGAGTAATACTGTACCAACAGCCAAAGGCGGATTATCGGGTAAAATGATAATGCCATATACTTTAAAAATAATTGATTATATGAAAAATAATCATAACGATGTAACAATGATCGCAGGTGGCGGAGTGTATTCTAAACAAGACGCAAAAAATTATTTAGACGCTGGCGCTGATCATATCAGCTTAGGTAGTGTATGTTTTACTCCTTGGAAGATTAAAGGTATTACAAATGATTAGACGTATTGGTTTCGCATGTAAGTTCATGCACGATGACCAAACACAAAAGAAAAAGTTACTAGAAGAAATTCAACGACCACTAAATACTCGTAGCACAACTGTACAGTGGTTGAATAGACAGACTGTAGATGTTGCTGAAGAACGCTTGTGGGATATTATGGCCCACAATATTGCGTCCTACAAAAGGTTGATTGAATATGTGGGAACACTTCCAAATGAACTTAGGATGGTTCGACTCGGCTCTGATGTATTGCCTGTTTATACCGAGCCTACTTGGTGCTATTTTTGGCGCTTGCCTATGGTACGTGACTACTGTGAAAAACACTTCGCACCGGTCGGAGAAACGGCGCGAGCCCTCGATGTCCGATTATCGATGCACCCAGGCCAATTTACTGTACTTGCGAGCGACAACCCCGAAATTGTCGAAAGGAGCATAGAAGAATTTGAATATCACACCGATGTCATACGGTGGATGGGATACGGACAGACATTCCAAGACTTTAAGTGCAATGTACACATCTCAGGCCGCCAAGGTCCAGCCGGTATCAAACACGCGGTTGACACAAGATTATCTCAAGAAGCGAGAAACACTATTACGATTGAGAACGATGAAAACAAATGGGGTATCGACGCAAGCCTCGAACTTGCAAACACCTGCGCCCTCGTTCTTGACATACACCACCACTGGTGCCGAGAAGGTGAATACATACATCCAACCGACAATAGATTTTCTCGCATAATAGATAGTTGGCGAGGTGTTCGTCCTGTAATTCATTATTCAGTATCACGTGAAGATGTACTAGCAGGTCATCCTTTAGATGTACAACCTGATATGGATATTCTACTTGCAGGTGAATACAAAAAAGCAAAACTACGAGCCCACAGTGATTACATGTGGAACAGTGCTGTAAATGACTGGGCATTGAGCTTTCTACCCTATGCAGATATTATGGTAGAAAGTAAAGCAAAGAATCTTGCATCAATTGCCTTGCATAAATATTATGAAGGAGAATACAATGTTAAAAAAGTGGCTTGATGCAAGAATGAAAGAACGTACTACATGGGACGGTGCGGCATTAATTATACTTGGATTAATGGTATTGTTTTTAGCACCTATTGCTAAGATTGCCGCAGGAATAGCTATTGCTTACGGAGCATGGACAATATGGCAAAAGGGATAATTCAGCTTACAGATTCCGCTAAAGACTATCTTGCAAAAGTAGGAGATCCAAACGTATCCTTAACAGTTAAAGGCGGTGGTTGTAGCGGCTTTCAATATGAATGGGGAACTACAGACAAAGAAGCCACTGTGGCTAATTTGTATCTTGATCCTATGGCAGAAATGTTTGTCTTCGGATGCACAATAGATTATGTCACTGAACTAGGCGGAAGTTATCTAGCTGTAAAAAATCCTAATGCTACTGCATCGTGTGGTTGTGGTGAGAGCTTTGCTGTCTAAAGTTTTCCAATTGGTACGTCACTACTAGCACTCATATTCCATACTTGTTTTCGTTCAACACCTTTTTTCTGGGCAAATTTTTTACTGTCACAATTATCGCATACATGAAAATAATTGTTGTTTAATCTTTTATAATCCATTTTACCTCTTTCCCGCTCAAACTCTGTGTCACAATTATCACACTTTAACCTTACTAGGGTTATATATCTATAGTAACTATGTGGTATACCTTTTTTACTAGTTCTATTAAATATTCTTTTATTTTTATATTCTTTAATAAACATACTGTATTTACATTCGGATTATAAAATGAATGGATAAATATGTTTAATAAAGGTTGTTCCCACCTGTTTGGAGTAAAATATGGCAAAACAAAACGTTAATATCGGTACTGAAGGTAATGATGCTACCGGAGATAGTATACGAGAATCCTTTCGAAAAGTAAACGAAAACTTTACAGAACTATATGCTGTCTTTGGTGTAGGCGGACAAATTAATTTTACTACACTATCTGATACACCAGATATATTAGAAGCAAATAAAATTATAATAACAAATACTGCTGGTACAGCAGTGGTGCAAAATGAACTTGCAAGTAATAGTTCTTTAGATGCAACTAAAACAGATACCATTACTTTTGATTATAGTGTAGCTGGTAAACTTATTATAAGCACAGCGTTTACACAATTATCAGATGATATTTCTCCAACACTAGGTGGCGGATTAAATGCCGCAGGAAAAGCCATTGCTGGTGTAACAGTAAGTGATCAAGCCGCAGAACTCCTTAATAATGCCCACGACGGTGATACTAGCTATACCATTGACGATCTTGTAATTACCAGAGGCTATGCAGATAGACGTTATATTGGAAGTGGTTTGCCAATACGTGTTGCCGGAGAACCTGCTAATAGAGATGGATTTGTTTTAACAGTAGATAGATATACATTAGGAGATTTAGAATTTGCAACTAACCACGGATTTGATAGTGGTATAAATGGAACAGCTTACATATTTAATGCAGAAGACTCAGATCCTACAGGTCTAGTCAGCGGAACAACATACTTTATAAGATTCAAAGCACTTAATCAGTTGTCTTTGTTTGCTAACAAAGACGATGCAGTTTTAGAAAGTGATACAGTAGCCGAGCAAAGAAAAATTGTTGTGTCTGGCACTATAGCATCTGATGATACGCATACTATTACTGATGCTGGATTTGATGCAACTTTAACAGGAAACTTTCTTTCAGATGTTGCAGTACCAAGAGCGAGTGCAGTAAGACGCCAAGGTGATAGAATGACAGGTGAATTGTACCTACATGATCATCCAGGTGATCTTTCAGGAGATGGTACACCTAACGGACCAGAAGATTTACAAGCTGCAACAAAGTATTATGTAGATAATACATCTTACAGTTCTCCTGAAGTACTTTTTGTAAGCACAAAAGGTGACGATAGTATGGCAGGAGTGCCTTCAGGTAAAGAAGGCTCATCTTTTACATATGCATTTAAGTCTATTAATGCAGCGGCTAGACGTGCCGAGGATATGATTAGGACTTCAAGAGCAGAGCCTGGCCCATATATGCAAACAATGACATATGACGAAACTGTAGAGGCAGATGTAACACAAGCTGATGTAGAAAATCCTGTGTTTGAACAGACACGTTTTTTAATTGATCAAAACAGAACATTTTTGCAAAAAGAGATAACAGGATTCCTTGCATATACATTTCCAGATTTTGTATATGATGTTGCGTTATGTGAAAGAGATCTAGGACTTATATTAGATAGTATTTCTTTAGATGTAAACAGAGGTTCAACAGCAAACTTTCTTACAAAATTAGCCGCACAAAACTACTATGCAAGTATAAGTGGTAGAATAGCAATCACAGCACAACTTACAGAAACAGTTGCAAGTATTGAAAAGGCAAGAGATATAGTAGCAAGTATTTTGCTTAATGAAAATTTTCAGGCAAAAACTATTAGTAACATTACAAAGAAAGCAGGTGATACTCCTGCTCTAGTAACTACAACTACAAATCATGGTTTGTCAAATAAAAATATTGTAGTGTTTGATAAAATTGTTGGTATGACCGAGATTGAAAACAAAAAACTTTACGTCAAAGTCATCACAGATCAAACTTTTGAAATCTTTAGTGATGCCGCACTAGAAATACCTTTTGATAATAGTACGTTTACAAATTTTGCAACTAGTGCAGATCCATTAAAAAATCAACTAGGACTACGTTGGCAAACAGAAGAAGATCAATATTTTGCTCCCGCAAGTGAGGATAGTGCTGATGGTGGAGATGCAGATGCTACAGGTAGAGCATCTGTAAATAACAATTTTAATCTTGTAGTAAATATTATACAAAATGGAATAGATGCTGGTGCTGATGTTGCGTTTGGTAGTAGATATCAAATACAAGTAAACAATGGAACTAATACTTCTCTAGATCAAAGTGACCCAGACAACACGGATACATTACCTGGTAAAATTATACGAGGTAAACGTTCAGGTGCACTTATGCAGATCACAGAGTTCTTAAACGCAAGCGGCACAACAACATTCTTTGGTAACTTGGTATTCCCTAAAGACTTTGAAGTAGGCGAACCACTAGAATATGGTAACTTTGTAAAAAGAAAACAAATTACGATACGTATTGAATCAGGACAGTACGAAGAAGACTATCCAATAAGACTTTCTAATAATGTGTCACTTAAAGGTGATGAATTTAGACGTGTAATTATACGTCCAAAAGATCGTATATCACAATCTAAGTATGCTGAAACATATTTTTTCCGTGACAAAGAATTTGACGGAATGACCGTAGCTACAGATGGTACACCATTCTTTAACCAAGCAGGAACATTACAAGGATTTTTTGGATATCATTATTTGAAAAATCCTGCGTTCCCTGTTAATATTGATAATCTGGGCGGAATAAGCAAAACAAATGTAGGTAGTTATGCTACAGCGGCGGCTATTCTTACTGACAACAAAAAATTTATACAAGAAGAAGTAATAGAATTTATTGATTTTACATATCCTACACTAATTTACAATAGAACAAAATGTAGGAGAGACACTGGACTTATCGTTGATGCTCTGATAAAAGATTTGAAAGCTGGCGGTGTAGAAAATGTACTTGAAGCTCAGGGTGAATATTTTGATCCATATAGTGCTCTAGGTGATGACAGTTCTCAAATTGTTCCAACTGAAGCAGCAATCGGATATATTAGCACATTGTATGGTAGTTTAGGTACAGGTACTGCACCTGGCACAATAAGAAACACAATTGAGCCTGTCGATTTAACAAATGGTGCAGGTGAATCAGGTACTGTAACTATTGTTGGAAATATGATAGACCTTATTCAATTTGCATTTGATGTAAATTATAATCCACCATTACGTAATGAAGAAATGGATGTGTTCTTAATGAGTGACGCTACTATAATACGTAACGTTACTGTTCAAGGCCATGGAGGATTTATGTGTGTGCTAGATCCAGAAGGGCAAATATTAACAAAATCACCATACATTCAAACAGCATCTAGTTTTTCAAGAAGTTTAGATGAAAAGACGTTTTCAGGTGGTATGTATGTTGATGCTTATGTTGGTAACTTACCAACACGTATTATTAGCAAACAAAATAATTTTAAATTGACAGTCCGTAGTAGTGATGTTAATGGACAAAAACAAGGATTAAAACTTAGGTTACCAGACTTACCTGCACCATTCTATGTTGACGGTAGACGTTTTCAAATTAATGCTGTATCAGATTATGACAGTGGACTGGGACAGGCAATAATTTATCTTGATCCAACAAGTAACCAAGGTGTTGGTTATGACGAATCACAGTTCGATACTAATCCAGGAGTAGCTGTAAGAGATATCTTTATCCAATCAGGTGGTAACAGAAGTATGCTTGCAAACGACTTTACGCAGATTAACGATTTAGGATATGGTCTAGTAGTTAATAATGCAGCATTCTCAGAGCAAGTTTCAACATTTACATATTATTGTCATACAGCAATGTATGCCAACAACGGATCTGAAATTAGAGCATTAAACTGTTCAAATGGTTATGGTAATTTTGGTCTTGTTGCTGAGGGTGCTGATCCAAACGAGATTCCAGATAGAATTGTATTACGCGACGATATGGTGCAACCAGCCAAGGCATTTTCAGATGGTACGACTTACAACCAAGTGGATGATACAAGCATCTATGTTTACAACTTAGATAAACCACCAACAGCAAGTAGTTTAATATCTATACGTCAAACAGTAGGTGCTACCCTTACAAATTTAGATTACAAAATTAGTAGTGTTACTAATCTTTCAGATAGTGATAACGACGGTGTAAAAGGTGTAAGAGCAAACGGCGACATCAGAATTCGAGGTGTCAAAGCAGTAACAAATGTTCAAAGTACTCTTAATGCTGATGCAGGTGCGGCGGCCACATATACAGATGTTCCAGTGTCAAACGGTACTGGGTCTGGTCTAAGACTTACAGTACAAAGACTTGCAGACGGAAGTGTAAGTGTTGCAGATCTCTCAGCAAATATTACAAACTGTGGGCTTGGATATAATACAACTGACGCAAATTTAACCATTGCCGCTAGTTTACTAGGAGGCGGATCGGGTAGTGTCACACTAGATGTAGATACAATTTATCCAGGTGATGTGTTTGGAGCAAGCGGTGCTACAGATGTTAGACATGATATTTATAAATTAGATATTGTTGCAGATGATGTATCAAAGACAAACTTCTATAGTGCAGTTCAAGAAGCTATTGCAGATGGAACATTTTTAGAATATAGAAATGACTTCAACCATATATTAGACTTAGTTAATAATCCTACAACACTTGTTACTCGTCCGAGTACAGCAATAAACTTTGATGAAAGTGATTATGCAACCTATCGTAGTGTGGCATTCACAGCAACTGATGCATTTAGTAACGCTATAGCAAGTGATGAAATAATGTCAACATTCGAAGTCGGTTACGATTTTGTACAAGTTGCTATTGACCTCACACGCACAGGTGACTCGGCACCAACTGGTGGAGGCACAATGGGTAATTCTGTAGGTGATACCTATCTTGCAATACAAGAAATAACATCTTCTAGAGATGCATCACGTTTAACAAGAGATTCAGAAGGAAGACAACCAGGAGATGCAGGTTATACACACGGAATGGTTTTTGCACATGCCGGAAAACTACACAGAATTATAGATGTGCAAAACGACAGTTCAGTAAGTTTCATTCAATTTGAAGATGTTCCTGGTTCAAGAATAAGATCGGGTACACAAACTGGATTAGAAGCAGTCCTAAATTTTGAAAAGAATTTAGAGTGTGGATTGTCTGCAGGTGCAAAAGGTGAAATAACTATTGCTATATCATTACTTAGAGCAACAGGACATGACTTTACACAAATAGGTACAGGATCATTCAATGATTCAAACTATCCAAATGTTATCCTGGGTGATCCAGAAAATTCTTTGGCAGCTTTTTATACTGATGCTGAAACAGCAACGAGCTCTCAAGTATGGGAACGTAAAAAAGGAAGAGTATTCTTTGTAAGTACAGATCAAGATGGTTTCTTCCGTGTTGGTAAATTCTTTAGTGTTGATCAAGCAACTGGTGATATTACCTTTGCTGGTGAGATCGGGCTTTCTAATGCAAATAGCTTAGGATTCAAACGTGGTGTTACAATAAATGAGTTTAGTGCAGATGACTCATTCGCTGACGAATCAGGACAAGCAGTACCAACCGAAAAAGCAGTAGCAAATTATATTAGCAGACGCTTAGGATATAGCACAGGTGGTGCACAAATTGATTCATCAGGTAATAGAATAGGACCAGGTTTCTTAGCTCTAAATGGTTCAACAGATATGGAAGGCAATTTAGATGTTGGCGGCAACAAAGTTGAAAACATGGCCAACCCTACATCGGGCTCTGACGCTACTACAAAAAATTATGTTGATGATAATACTGCAGCCTATGCAGAATTAAGATTGTTAAGAGATACTGAAATAAACACTCCTGCTGATGGAGACATACTTGTATACACAGGAAATAAAATTATGTATACAAATCCGGAGACAGGCGGTACTATTGCCAACGGTGATACTATCACAGGTACAGCGACAAGTGCAACAGGTACTGTGGTAGATATAAGCAGTGTTACGGACGAAATACTAGGAGCTCAACGTAAAATTGTTTATACTCCTGTATCAGCAGTGTTTAACACAGGTACTGATACTATTACAAATGGTACAGCAACAGCAACAATAGAAACAGCATCTCCTGCAATTACAGATGAAATTGCAAACGCCAATGAAGCAACAACAAGTGATGCAACTATTAATGTTGTAAGACCTGCAACAAAACCAACATATGATATACAAATAAATCCAGATACGATTGTAAATGCAGACGTCAATACAGCGGCGGCTATTGCACAAAGTAAATTAGCTATGCAAGCGGCTGACACTTCAGCATCAGCACCAGGTAGTTTTGATCAAAGTGTATTAGGACTTGCCCGTTTTGATAGTGATGACTTTGACGTAACTAATGGTTGGGTAACACTCAAAGCAAATGAAGTTGACTTTGCTGATTTGCCGCAACTAGATCAATATCAAGTATTTGCTAGAACTGACAGCGGCACAGGAGATAGTAGTGCAATTACTATGGCAGATGTTGTAGCTAATGGTGGAGGTATTACAGATAATGATGTTTCCGTAGAACTTCCATATGGTAGCCCAAGAAATGATCCAGGTGCAGTAGTGATTGCAACTGGTACTCCAGGTACATCTGGAACTTACCAACATAGTATAATTAGTTATACAAGTGATCCAAATTCAATTCCAAAGCGTAATGATGCTGGTAACATAATGGCTAATGCATTAATATTAGGTGGTACAGAAACTAATATAGTAATGGATGTATCTGGCACTAATGTAAGACTGAAAACTCCAGGTGGAAAAATTGTTGCTCAAGCAAATGGTGCAAGTGGATCACCGGATAACACAATAAGTTTACAACTACCAACAAGCATTGATAATGGTACTACAGGTATTACAACTGAATCCGATCTGCAAAATGGTGCAACAAATTTAAATGATAGACCGTTCCTAGCAACAGAATACATTTATGCAAACATGATAGAATCACATGGTACTATTACAACTGGCAAGCCAGGAGGTGGCGCCGCTATTGGATTAGGTGCTGATCCAGGATTTACTAATAGTGCTTCAAATGTTATTACTTTTGCAACTGGAGGAAATGAAAGAGCCTATGTAGATGATAACAGTTTTCATATACTAGGTCTTTTAAACGCAAAAGGAAATGTTGATTTAGGTGATTTAAACACAGATACAATTACATTTAATGGTAGAGTAGATAGTAATGTTATTCCTAATGCAAACACAACACATGATTTAGGGTCAAGTTCTTTTGCTTGGAATGTTATATATGGTGTATCTACATCAGCTAGATATGCTGACTTGGCTGAAAATTATTTAGGTGATAAAGATTATGAACCAGGAACCGTGCTAGTGTTTGGCGGCGATGCAGAAGTCACAACTACTGATACAAAAGGTGACACTAGAGTAGCAGGTGTTGTTACAACGAATCCTGCACACTTGATGAATAGTCAACTTGAAGGAGAAAATGTTGTAGGAGTAGCATTAACAGGTAGGACACCTACAAAAGTTCTAGGTAGGGTTAAGAAAGGTGACATACTTGTTACAAGTGCAATACCAGGTTATGCAATAGTCAATCCAAACGCAAGTGCAGGAACAATAATTGGTAAAGCACTAGAAGACAAGGATACTGATGATAAAGGTGTAATTGAAGTAGTGGTAGGGAGAGTATAATGGCTAAGCAAACTATAAACTTAGGAACAAGTCTTAACGCTGGCGATGGCGATCCTTTACGCACAGCTTTTGATAAGATCAATGACAACTTTGATGAACTTTATGCTAGAGACTTAGGAACAGATCCTGAAAACATTGGAACAAACCTTGCTCCAAGTGTAAATGGAGCAAGTGACTTAGGTACAACTCCTCAAAGATGGGGTACAGTATTTGTAAGAGATTTTATAGACATAGGTAATGGAAGTACAATTACTGTAAATGCAGATGGTGAGTTTGTATTTAATAAACCAATTATATCAACTGTGGCTGTGAAAAATGATATAGTAGGAAGTATTTTTGCAGATGATAGTTCAATAGCTTTCAACGCACAGACTAATACGTTCTTTGGAAATTTTGACGGTGATGTCACAGGTAGTGTATATGCAGACAACAGCACCGTACTAGTTGACGGTGTTAACGGAACTATATCGGCTGCAAACTTAACAGGTGCTTTACCAGCATTAGATGGTAGTGCATTAACAGGTGTGACATCAACTTCGTTAGGTGGCCAGGCGGCTAGTTATTATTTAGACTTTGCTAATTTTACTAACACTCCAACTACACTATCAGGTTA
>MDTG01184815.1_pt1 | contig 11305 bp, 5 predicted proteins | sample 811421 | NCBI WGS metagenome assembly MDTG01 (sample SAMN05326645, study PRJNA326480) | marine metagenome | isolation source: seawater | place: Pacific Ocean: South East | collected 2011
GCGAGAGATTTTACCTGTATGTCAACGCTTATATGATGCAATGGAGCACATAACAATTCTCCACCATGTCAGCAAACCCGGTGAGCCCTTTTAATGCACTTAAGGCCATGAGTACTCAGCCCTCCGTCATCTCAGCAAGGTGCGCTTGGATGCAGCCTACGACCATGATCCGTAAGTTCGTTTATGAGTTCTAAGTTGCTAGAGCCAGGTGCTCAACAAAAGCGACGTCCATTTTTAAGTATGGGTTGGACGGCTCTGCAGACGATGACTTCAGTGTATGAAACAAATGACCATGCGCTCAATCCGTCACAGAACTTCGACTTCCGTGGCATCAGGCTCACTATTTAGCTCTCTTTGGAGAGCGCTGGCGTAAGCAATCCTGGCAGTAGTCATCACAGATACTTGTGCATTGAGTCTCGCCAACTCACCATCAACAAACTGAATAGATTTCAAATTAGCCACTGCTTCGTCGGACATAGACTCGGTCTCGTACTCTACGTTATCAATACTTATCGTTGACATTCTTATTCTCCTCGAAAAAGTGGGGCAATAATATTATCGTTTCCTGCAGCGCCGAATAAGGCGCCACCCTCTATTGCTTCGTACCATTTAGCAGCTAAGCACCCGAGCGCATCTTTATCAACTTCAAAGCCGCGCAACCATGTTGAAGAGGATCTTACTTCAGTGCATTTATGGACAGAGGTGCGCATTTGGCGCGCTCTAAACTGAGCCACCTACACGCCCAGCCCTCAAAGCAACTTTTGTACTCAAAACGACTCTGTACATACATGGTCTTAGTTACTTAATCTGCCCGCTCTTATTAGAGACGAACTTTGCTCTTTGCATTCATAATCAACCAGGGAGTCGGACCAGCACGCCACTCCCAAGTAGCTAGCAGCTGATCCAAATGCGACAGCTCCATGAACCAGTTAGGCAAATCATCAAGCCGCCGTGCGCCGTTGTCCTCGACAACCTCTATGGTATGCGAGTGCCCAAATCTCGATAACAGTTTTTGTGTAATCCCTGGCTGCAAGCATTCGTGTGATTCAACAATAATATCCAAGCCTAAAAGAGCTGGCGCAACGTTGGGATCAAGCAGCTCATCTTCCATACCTTCGATATCACAGAACACGAGCGCCGCTTGACTTTCGTATTTGGCAAAGTCATCCGGCATAAAGATACCGGCTACCTCAACTCTGTCACTAACTCCGTTCTTTTCAGCAAGCTCCCTGCAAGCGCTCTGTGCTTTTGGATCTATGTCATAAGCCAGCGAGATCAACTCGGGCACAGCCTTGGCAAAGCCCACGGCATAATAGCCCTCAGCACAACCTATGTTGATGATTTTTGTATAGCGGCCCGACAATGCCGCTTGTATATGCGGATGCAGTGGCTGCTCATAGCAACCCAGTAACTTTGCTATGTGACACCCCTCTGAAGACCGATCTACAAAATCCAAACCTGCTAGAGGTCCCTGAAGCACCTCAGTACCCTCCCTCTCTAGCAAGGTATTCTGGATAAGGACACTGCGCCACTTTGCAAGCAATCGAAGAGAATTGTTCAGAGCCTCGTTAGTATCACCAGACGCCAGAGCTAGGTTGGCTTGTAATTGTTGTTTGATTTTTAATCCGAGTCGCATCAAGCGTTTGCCATTGATAGATCGGAGCAACTCAACTTACTCAAAAAAGATCTCCCAAAAAAGCTTAGGGCGTTAGAGGACGCCCCAGCCAATACATCGGCACTTAATTCGGCCTTAATCAAGCGCCCACTTCGTTTGCTGAGGCAGACACACACGCGTAAGGTCATAATTCTGCACAGCAAACTCTCTGGCGGCATTGCCCAATTGAGTCCGCATCCCGTCATTGGCCAATAGGTCAATAACAGCGACAGCTAATGCTCGGGGATCAAAAAAATCAACTAATTGACCCGTTACCTCGTTTTTAATCACTTCCTGCAGGGGCGCAGTATCGCTCGCTACAATGCAACAACCCACACTCATAGCCTCAAGCAAGCTCCAACTCAACACAAAAGGATAGGTGAGATACACATGGGCTCGAGAGACCTGTAGTAGAGATATGAATTGAGCATACTCAGTGTGCCCACAGAAATGTACTCGCTGATGCTGTGTGGGCGTTAACTGAGGCAAAACTTCCTCGCAAAACAATGACTTCCAAGTTGTATTACCAGGAGGATGAGCGCCGTAGCTAACGCCCTCTGAACCTGCAATAACCACCTGCGCCCTAGGTCTTTCTTCTAGTATTTTGGGTAGAGCGCGCATGAATATGTGAAAGCCCCTATAGGGCTCTAAGGAGCGACTGACGAACGTTATCACTTCATCATCCCGAGTAAGTATTTTGCCGGACGGCAGAGCAAACTTTGCAGTAGGCTTTGGTTCGAGCAGACGCGTATCGATGCCTTCGTGGATAACCGTAATTTTGTCTCTAATATGTTCAGGGAAAGTACTAGCCTGCCAATGAGTAGGGCTTAGACATGAGTCTGCGTTTTGAAACTGCAATAGCATGTTCGCATTTTTTAAGACCACTCTGCAGGCGGTAGCGGGATCACTAGACGAAAACTCTGGGTCAAAATCAACGTCGTGACCCTTTGTGTGATAAAAGAACTCGCAGTAAAGTTTGAGCTTCGCATCGGGCCAAACCTGTTTTAAGAACAGGCTCTCACCCCAGCCTGGATGGGCCAAGATAATCCGAGGAGAGTACCCTTGCTCCCTTAACGCTATAGCAACTTGGAGACAGGCGTCCCCTCGAATAACTTTACTTTCAAAATCAGCTGTCCAGGGATGAGCGTCTGAAGAATTACCACGATCAAGAGTGTAAGGGATAAGTTTAATTCCATTCCACTCTGTCACGTGTCTTGCTGCGCGCACTAGAGCAGTCACCGCATGACCGGCTTGCGCTAATGCGGGAGCAAGGAACTTGAACTGCCCCGGAAAATTTTGGTGAACAACGAGAATGTTCACGAAAAACTTAGCAGTCCAAGCTTGCATAGCCAACAGAGGCTCCGCAAAACATAAGGTCGGCGATAAACTTCAATATCGCTTAGTAAATCTTCGGCGGCACAACTATTTGGTAGGTGCTCCTCGGCGCATTTGAATACTGACTGCAACTCACCCTCCGTGGGAAAAATGTAAACCGCATAATTCACCATAGAGAGTTTCTTGTAATCGGCAAGTTTACACAAGGCATCTGCTGCGGTCGGCGCCGTTAGCGTCAGCTGAGTCGAGAGAGTAAGGTGCTGTGTTGGGTAATGTGCGAACGCTACTGTCGGATCCAGTCTGGCCGGCCAAACCGGCAGCGCTGATGCTCTCCCAGAGGCTGCCTGCTCCTCGCGAGCTTTCTTTGCCGACAGGCGCATTTTCGTTTGCTCATCCCACAGTTCCTCGTAGCGAGGGATGATTCTGCACCAGTCATATTCTTGAGTTGCTCGCTTCTTTCCGGCCTCGCCCATTCTTTTCCGTAATTCCGGAGACTGAAACAGATCTACGAAAGCCTGTGTCAGTTTCTCAGACGCAACCGCCACCAGTGTAGAGCAGTGGCCGCAATACATGTCGTAGCTATCCAACTCCAGTGCATGCCGATGAGCGAGATCACCTGCTAAACCTGGCGGCGGCGCGAGGGTAGGAATACGGAAGCCGTCTACACCGTCTCGAACTGTATCCTTATACCCATCCCAGTCGGTTACCACCACCGGCAGCCCTGCTGCCATCGCCTCGACAGGAGTGATACCAAAGGTTTCTTGAATATTGTCAGACAGCGAACAAAATACGTCTGCGCTGGCCCAGGCTGTCTCCCTATCCTCAGGCACCCTACCGTCAAGTGTCACTACTCTCACGGACGGGCACGTTAATTTCGCGCCCTCAATGAACGCCGTTTCGATGTGGTCATTTGCGTGCCAACCACACTCAACGAGAACAACTTCCTTGTTAGTGACCCGCGCAGCATCCGCAAGTGCTTGATACATGGCCAGAGGATGTGCCTTCGCGTGAAAAGACAGGCGGCCAACATAGAGCACCACCAACGCCTCGTCTTCACAATCTAGTCGGTTGCGAGCGGCCAGTCGTTGTTGTGACGAAAAAACAAAGCGGTCTGTATCAACGCCTAAAGGGATCACTGGCAGCTGTGGCAGCACCATTTTTGTGATGCCGAGCCTCTCACGCAGTGCGTCAACCTGGGCTTGCAGAACAATTTCAACGTTTCTCTTTACGGCGCTGGAAGTACAAATCACTGCGTCCCATGGTTGTACAGGAGCAGTAATCCAGTCGGTAATTGCGGCCATCGCCGTAGCGGAAGAGGTCGTATGTGTGATGCCGCATAGGGCCCACCGATCATGGCTGTTGCAAGCACTCAGCCGGTGGAAAGACGATGTCGCAATGGCCGGTCCAGGATAGAAGAGCCCGCCTGACACGCCTAGCTGGCTCAAATCTGCTGAAGTAAGGGCCGAACTGGTTGCCGTTTGGGTAATCCCTGACAGCTTGTCGTTGAAGGCTTGCGCGGCCTGCGCACTTCGCACCAAACAGGTGAAATGTTTACTGCTGGCATATCGAAACAGGCCGTCGAGAAACGATGCGCCAGCAGCATTCCGGCCCATGAGCTTTGGTAAATCAATACGGTACCCTTCCTCCTCGTAAAGGACCGTGAAGCTCATTTTTTTCGTCTTTTATTCACCGGCCCCTTGTTTCCTACCTTTTTAGGGGCTGACGTTTTCTTCCGCCCATCCACCACCTGCTCCATCTTCTTTGGCGAATATTTAAAGTTGAACGCCATCGATATCCGCTCCACCTCTTCTTCATTCGGATATACCCAATGTCGTAAGTAAGAGGGAAAGATCAAAATCATCCCGTTAACTGGGGTCAGTGTTCTTTTGGGGCTGAAATATTCAGACTTTCGTGCAATATCGGTGGCCATCGCAGCAGTATTCATTCGCGGGTCTAGTAGTTCGATTGACCCCGACCTTCCACCAGGCTCGTTTTTTTCTGGCAGACGGACGTAATACACCCCAGACCAGGTGTAGCCAGGGTGATCGTGAGGGACGTTAAACCCATGCTGGGGATTAATATTGACCCATCCTTCGCCTTGCATAGCGAGACCTGTTGGATCGAATTCTGGAGCTATTTCCTTAGTACATTTACCAAAACAGTTGATCATGAGCTGGCAAACTCTACGTAGCCCCGGCTCCGGTCTCTTGAAGATGTCTGTGGGTGAATGCCAACCGCCTTTGTTGGACCGCACTAGGTCAACTTCATCTGTATCGCGCCAATGAAATATTTCCGTTAGGAGCGCGTCCACGTTTTTCTCGTAGGATTGGTCCTGAAGGATAAACACCGGCGTGGAAAAAAAGTGATTGATTATGAGCTTACTCATCGGTGCGTTGTTCCTATCAATTGGTTTGCGTATCTTTTAACTAGGCGGCCACAACTCTTGGGATTACAAGAAAACGCTTGAGTTATATTCTATTCGGGATGCATGAGTACGCAGTAGATCCAATAGCAAAGTCTACAGCAAAGCCTTACCTCTACCCGTTATACCGAACGTAGTATGTTTTCCGACGTTTCTAAGCTTGACCCGCCAACCAAGGAACCCTCCGACTGAGGCACCTGCGTAACCCTGTAACATTGGCCGCTCAGGCTCGCAATTATAGCTACTTGGGGAAGAGTCTCAAGAACCTCTAGCTTCTCCTAGCTGACAGAGCGCGCTGTGTGAACAAAACTCGGCCGCTAGAACAACGGACCAGCGAGCCTAAATCCAGACTCATAAACAAAACCGGCGCTCATAGAGCGCCGGTTTTGGTTACCGTGCCTGTCCATCCTTGGCTAGGCACTATTCTTAGCGATTACGAGGCCTAAACAGATATGTCGTTACCGTCTACAGCCCCCGCTGCCGAGGAGTTCACTATGCCAATCAGCTCTAACTCATCAGCATCAACAGTGGTGTTGTCGCCACCATCGGTGAACTTGTAGAGGTAGGCAGCATCGGTATCGCTTCCGTCGTTAATTAAGAAGTAATGCACCTCACCCGACACGTTGCTTGCCGTTGTTGCAGCCAGGAACGTTGCAACATCAGCGAGACCTTCCCCGGTGAAGTCAGCAATTTCGTCGTTGCTAGCATCACCCTCGTCCAAATCATTCGCGTCAGTGCTAATCACATACACGGTGGTGTTAGTACCGTCTAAAGTGGGCGCATCAGATTCAGCAGCGTTGTCGTTGGTAATGTCAGACTTAGCGAGTGTTCCGGATGCGGTGACCGAAGTAAAGTCGAGTAGATCTTCGTTGCGAACAAACGCGATCGTATCCGTGCCATTGGTGTCTGAGAACACGATGTTGTCAATCGCAGCCCCACCGTCAATGGTATCGTTACCCGCTCCGCCGACGATGGTATCAGCACCGCCGTTACCGGTGATTGTGTCAGCACCAGCTGCACCAGTTATGGTGTCCGTACCGTCACCACCTGATAACGTATCATCAAGGCCACCACCCGTCAGAGTGTCAGCATTTGCCGTACCAGTCAGATCGTACTTCAGAGCCGCTTCAAAAGAGGTCTCAGTCATAGTCGTGGTTGGCGAATCAAACGCGATCAGAATATCCCCAGCATCGTCGAAGTCGTCAGTAGCATCCTGAGCGTTCAGGTTGATTAGACCAACGTTGGTGGCGTACCCAGTAGCCTCACCGGTAGCTTCGGACGTGGCGGTACCGAGACCTAAGTCGGTATGGGTGCCATGTACGAAGTTGTTTACGGCGGTAGCGGTGATCTCAATCGTATCTACGCCAGCAGTAAACGTGGTGATTGTGTCCTGTGCTGTATCGATGAACCCAGTCCCAGCGACTTCTGCCGAGTCGGATGAGCTCTCTGATACCGCGGTAAACTCAACAACGTCAGCAGCAGAGACATTTTCGGTAAGATCGATCGAGTCGTTACCGGCTCCACCTCCTACTGTATCTGCACCCGCGCCAACCGCAATGGTGTCGTTACCAGCGCCGCCAAGAACAGTGTCTGCACCACCGCCGGTAGTAACGCTGTCATTGCCATCGCCGGCAGTGACCGTGTTGGCACCCGCTGAGCTGGTGATCGTATCGGAGCCTTCACTACCGGTGATAGTATCGCCACCCGAGCCAGTGCTGACTGTCCAGCTACCAAAATCACCTTCAGCGTCCTGAAGTGTATTCGAAACATTAACCGTGTTGGCGTCGTTACCCACCAGAGTCACGCTACCAGAGTAGAACTTAACGTCACTTGCTGCGCCCTCTGAGTCACCAACCATGACAAGCTCCTGAGCGCCGCTCAAAATCAAGTCGCCGGTGGCGTCGGTGGTGTCGATGTCAATGGCCGCTTCCATGTCGCCAAGAGTTATGTTGAGTGTGCTGATACCAATGACCGTATCACTGCCGCCTGAAACCTGAACCTCAATAAAGTCGGCTTCGGCTCCAAAGGTGCCGTCAGCTCCCAAATTGATATCCAAGCTACTAGCTACGCCTGCAGCCTCAATATCGAGGTGGCCTTCAAAGGTACCGGTAGAAGCGACGTCAATGTCAATAGAGCCAATCGCTTCGTCTACCTCAATGTCAGACTCGACAAATCCGACAGTAGCTGCTGCGCCAATATCCAGCGTGAAAGAATCTAAGTCAACGGCACCGAGGTCCGTTGTATCTAAGTCCATGGTCGTACCAGCGCCCGCTTCGATAGTGATCGTGGCTTCAGCCGAGGCAGTAATACCGCCCTCGTCCATGACAAGCTCAGATTCCAGCGTGGAACCCGTGCCAGATGTTGAGAGAGTCAAAGAATCAAAGCCGTAGTTGACTAGCTGCGTGTCGTTAGTTTCATCAGCGAAGTCCACCGTGGCGCCGTTCGTAGCGGAGATACTGATCGTTCCCAGATTATCTCCATCGGCGAAGATCGTAGGTGCCTCAAGAACCGTTCCTAAGCCATCAGCTGAAATGGTCACCGATACCATGTCCCCTTGGGTATTGATGTCACCCTCAGCTGCGTCCGCTTCGGTTGAAGCATCAATATTCGCTCCATTTGATGCGGTGATAGCAACAGTATCGAGAATGGCGAAGTTGCTGCCCTCAGCATCACCAACGAGCGAGGCCTCAGTACCATCTGCCTGCGCATCAAGCGTGGAATTCAATCCATCAGCCGTAACCGAGAGACTGGTCAGCGCTACTGCATCTGCCAGACCACCTTCCAGAACTACGTCGGACTCAGCGCCCTCAACATCAATGGTCATTGACTGCACAGACTCTGTCCCGGCCAGGGCCGCCTCAGTAATCGACGTGTAGTCTTCAGTGATAATGGTGACAGAGGTAGTCTCTTCGTCATCCAAGGTCACAGTTTCCATATCGGTGGTGATCAAATTACCAAAACCACCCCCCGAAGCCTTCAAGGTCACTGAAGAAGCGTCTGTTACAGTCAGCGAGGCTAAATCACCACCGACCGCAGTTGCCGCTTCTTGATTGGCACCAACGTTGACAGTGATAACAGCATCGTCGGTGGTATCAATCGTCATAGCTTCGATATCACCGTCGCCACCGCCTTCAACACTATCATCAGCCAGATTGACAGTAGAGCTGCCCACGTTATTGAGGGCTGTAGTGGAAGTGTCGTCGCTCGCGGTAACGGTCAGCGAGGTATAGCCGCCAATACCGGTCGCATCGATAGACGCAGACCCGGTGAAGGTTGCAGTGACGTTTTCCGCATTTGAGATTGCCCCGGTCCAAGTACCACGTTCAACCGAGAAATCTACCGAGTCAGTACCCGCGCCGGCGTCAACCGTGTCGTTACCAGATCCGAGCGAGATAGTGTCATTTCCACCACCAGATGTGATGTCGTTGTTACCCGCCGTGATGTTGATGTCGTCAATGCCGTCACCAGTCACCACGGTAGAGTTGCCCGCGGTCAGGTTGACCGTGTTTGCGCCGTCGCCAAGAGTGATTGTGCTGTTTCCAGCAGTGTTGGTGATAATGTTGTCACCCTTACCAGCGGTAATGGTTGCGTTACCAGCGGAGTTTGTGATCGTGTTGGCACCGGTGCCAGCAACAATAACGTCAGCACCATCGCCGCCGTCAATTGTGTTGTTACCGTTGCCAGCAGTGATGGTATCAAGACCCTCACCACCGTCGATGTCGTTCTCGCCATCAGTAGCGGTAATAACGTTTACGCCGTCACCAGCCTCAATCGTGTCATCGCCACCATAAGAGACGATCGTATCGTCACCCGACCCTGTAGTAATAGAGTCGTTACCAGCAGTACCAGTGATATTGTTCGCGCCTTGGCCAACCGTGACAGTAAGAGCCTCAGAGCCTGTGGTCACAGTAACACCGGAATCCGCTTCTACCGCAGAGATCGTCAGGCTATCACCCGTGAATCCAGAGGCATCAACAGTCGTAAGCGGAATCGTGGCAACCGCAGCACTATCGTTGAGTGTCACAGACAGGGTCTTGCTGCCAATTACCGTCAATGAAGTCAAAGCATCCGCTTCAAAATCTGTAACCGTGTTGCCATCTGCACCTTTAGAGGCAATCAGAGCAGTCTCAATCTCGACTGCGTCCACAGTAACGCCTGTGGCATTTGTCTGAGCTGTGTCGCTACCCACGTGCACATTCAAGGAATCAGCAGTTCCATCGGTAGCGAGGGTAATGTCAAGACCAGTGCTACCTGCTAGAGCATAAAAGTCGCCAACCGCGCCTGCCTCTGTGGCAGTCAAAACTCCAGACGTTGATTGCAGAGCGACGATCCCATCAAGCGCAGCCAAGTCTTGCGTCAAAGCTGCCGTACTGCGAAGCACCTCAAAGCCCGAGATGTTGGCGGCATCGTCAACGGTCGGAGTTGACTCGTCATCGTAAGCGATAGCACTGCCGATGATCAGCGTATCTACACCATCGCCGCCGGCGATTGTGTCGTCTTCAGTCAGGGCCGTAACGGTCACATTGTCGTTGCCTGCACCGCCGGACACATTGTCAATACCGCCAGCACCCATTGCGAGGGTGTCGTCACCAGCGCCGCCGGAGATAACGTCATTTCCAGCTGCACCCGTCAAACCGTCATTACCTGAACCACCAGTAAGAGTGGTCCCGGCAACGCTAGACGTGAACGTCACACCACCGCTGTTACCAGAAGCGTCAAGCGTCGTCAGAGCAGTGGCCAAGTTACCGCCGCCCTCCATATCCCAGCTACCAGTGCCGGTTACCGTGACAGTCGTCACAGCGGCATTATTTCCTGAATCGTCAACCGTTACGTTGCTTGTGTTAACGCCCCCAGCAACTACGGTCAGAGCCTCAATATCCTGGGCAGTCGTACTCTCAATAGTCACCGCACCACTGGCGCCAGTCAGCGTCAGGCTAGCGGAATCCGCAGTGCCGGTTAGGCCGGCGCCGAGCACGGTCATGGTGGTCGCGGCCGTAGCACCCGAGACAGCTAGCGAAGTTCCTGCAGATGCGTTGTTGATAGATAATGCCTGTGTGGAGGCTGCATTCTCAACAGCCGTAACACCCATCAAAGACACGTCAACAGTCAACGACTCGGCGTCATCGATGTTAGTAAGCTTGAGGTTTTCAAAATTGGTAACGCGGCTCGGAGTGTAGCTAACGTCACCAGCCGAATCGTTCAACGTCAGACTAAATGTGTCACTGCCAGCCCCGCCGTCTACCGCATCGCTAACGTTGAACGTGTCCGATGCTGCAGTAGCAGAGTCAGTGGCAAACGCCTGGTCATCGCCAGCACCCAGCGTCTTGCTATCCAGGGCCGTGGTGAGGTTGTAGGTCTCGCCGGCAACCGGAGCAGCAGCTATCGCGGAAGTTACCGCCGCATCAACGCCAGCAACTGCACTGTCCTTCGAGGCAGCATCGGAGCCTACTGTCGCAAGCCAGTTGCGAGCGGATGCTGCCGCGTCATTGCCCGAGTAGCCCGTAATTTCACCGCTTGTGTCGAGAGCAGTTGTAAAGGCTGTTGCAGCTTCGATTCTGTTAGCGACTACGTCAGCGTCAGTGCCTTGCGCGCTGTATGACAGCTGCAACGCCAGGCTCGCAACGGTCTGCGCACCCGACGTTAAGTCGGCCGCCCAAGCTACCAAGCCGGCCGGCTCGGCTTCACGCCCGAAAATATTTTGGTAGAGCTGATCAACGATCTGGGCATTGCTTTTGCCCGCGTACATGTCCTGATACTCAGCAGACGGACTAAAGTACTGATCGGCAATCGCTTGCAGCTCTGCTTGCGTAGCCTCTCGGTCCGTGGGAAGCAAAGCTTCATAAACTGCCAAACTGACGGGGTCAGCAGGACGATTAAAGTAGGCTACATAAAGC
>MDTG01184816.1_pt1 | contig 11305 bp, 8 predicted proteins | sample 811421 | NCBI WGS metagenome assembly MDTG01 (sample SAMN05326645, study PRJNA326480) | marine metagenome | isolation source: seawater | place: Pacific Ocean: South East | collected 2011
ATTTTCTACCCCAAATTGTATTCACTACATTCCAACCAGCTGCTTTAAAAATTGCACCTAATTCAGTTACAATTCTAGAGTTTCCTCTGACTGGTCCATCAAGTCTTTGTAAATTGCAATTAATTACAAATATAAGATTATCTAGTTTTTCTCTAGCAGCTAAAGAAATCGCACCTAGAGACTCTGGTTCATCCATTTCTCCATCACCACAGAACATCCATATTTTTCTTTTTGCTTCATTTTTTAATAATCCTCTTTGTTGGAGATATTTCATTACATGTGCTTGATAAATTGCCATTATTGGGCCAAGCTCCATTGAGACTGTGGGAAATTGCCAATACTTTGGCATTAACCATGGGTGAGGATAAGATGAAAGTCCAACACCATCAATTTCTTGTCTAAAATTATTTAATTGTTGTTCTGTTAGAGAGCCTTCTAAAAATGACCTTGCATATATGCCCGGTGAAGAATGTCCTTGAAAATAAACCATATCTGATAAATTTCCACCTCTAAAAAAATGATTGAAGCCAACCTCATATAATGTTGCAGCAGACGAATAAGTCGATATGTGGCCGCCAAGATCAAAATCTTTATTTGCTTTTAAAACAGTAATTAGTGCATTCCATCTTATAAAATGTCTAATTTTTTCTTCAAGCTCCCAATCACCTGGATAATCACTTTCCTCATATTGAGAAATAGAATTTTCAAATGGAAATTCAGATGAGCTTCCGTCCAGTAATCCTTTATTTTCTGCATATTTTACAAATTGCTTAATTACCAATTTAGCATCATCTTTGCCATTAAATAAAATCAAGTTTTCGAGTGCATCAACCCAGTCATAAAGTTCTTCATGATTTTTTGAGTTGCTTGTCATGGTTGGAATTATATTTTTTATTTTACAAAATACCCAACTAAACAGGAAGAAAACAGTGAATTTGAAATTTTATGTCTTTTAACAAGACTTATTTTTCAACAACCTAACTAAAAAAAAGTTAGAATAACCAAAAATAATATGAAAGATTCAAATAATAACGATTTATTAGATAATAATTTAGATTTGGGATTAATAATTAGACTGCTTCTAATGCAGTCAAAACTAATTGTATTTATTGTATTTCTTGCAACTGCTTTAGGAATTACATATTACTTATTTACTCCAAAAATTTATAAGGTTTCGAGTCTTGTTCAAGTTTACTCATCGCAAAATATGGGATTTGGGCAAAGCCTTGATCTATTTGTTGGCGATCAAAATACATCTGATCTTCGAAATGTCGATGAAATCTATCAATCAAGATCTGTATTGGTTCAAGTAATTGATGAGAAGCTTCATAATATTGCGATTGAGGACATCAGTTATGAAGAAAAAAAGAAACTAATTAATATATTTAAGGTAAAAGACCTGGCACAAGGAAAAACCAAAAGATATGTTATTAAATTTAATGAGGATTCTTACGAGATACAAGATGTTCAAACTGAAATAAAAGAGACATTTCCTTATGGTTTTGATAATAATTTTGATAACTTGGTTACTAACATTAATTACATACCCAATTTTAACGGAACTGAAATTAACATTAATTTCTCAAAACCAGAAGATGTATACCGAAGCTTCAAGGGCAGATATAACCTTAATAGCTCAGCTCTAACAAGAGCTTTATATTCGCAAAAAAATGGGCTTATAAATATTTCCTATATATCATCTGATTTGGAAGAAGCAGTTGAAACTCTCGACTTCACAAATAAGCTATTTTTAAAAGAGAACATAAAAACTGAATCTGAGCAAGCAAGAAAAGCTATTAATTTTATTGATCAAAGAGTTTTTGCAGTAAAAAATGAACTTGATGAATATAAAGAAGACTTAAAATCTTTTAAAGAATTGAACCAATCAATTGATGTTGATAGAGAAGCTGAAGCAATAATTGATTCACTGGAGAGGGTTGAAGTTGAAATTAATTCAACCGATCTTGAAATATCAAAAGCTTCAAGCAACTACACTGCTTCAAACCCAATATTTCAGAATCTTTTGAATCGAAGAAATATCCTTGAAGAACAAAAAACAATTATTGAGAATAGAATAAGAAATTTGCCGCTTGCACAACAAGAGTATATCGACCTTTTCAGAACAGTAGAAATTACAGAACGAGCTTACTCCGAACTAGTTAATAGAAAATTAGAATTCTCAATTAAGGAAGCAAGTACACTTGGCAACATAAGAATAGTTGATGACGCATACTATGAAAGTATAGTAAGTCCTAGGCTATCAGTAGTTTTGTATGCTTTTTTTTCGTCGCTCATAATTAGCTTACTATTTGCCTTGTTCAGAGGCTTATTCTTTCTTCCAATATCAAATCCAGCAGAACTTCTGGACAACAGAATTACAGTACCAGTAAAAGGGGTTGTAAATAAACTAGAGGATGATGAAAGTCTTGAAACAGAAAAATTCAAAAATGCTATCGAAAATTTAGTTGTCAACCTGGGAGTACAACAAACTAATAAAAATAGTATTTTATTTACTAGCCCAACTGCGGAGAATGGTAAATCCTTTATTTCAAGAAGTTTTGCCATGAAAGTTTCCTCTTTAGGCAAGAAGGTAGTTTTACTTGATTTTGACTTTAAAAGAGGAGATCAGCATAAAGTTTTTGGGACCGATAAGATAGAATCAAAAGAGTTTTTAAATTTAAATAGTGAAACAATTGGAAACTATAAAGTAAATGAGAACCTATTCTTCATTCCAAAGATTACGAGGCTAGACAATAGTTTCCAATTTTTACATTCAACAAAGTTTATGGAAGTTGTAAGGTTCCTTAATGATTATTTTGATTTGGTAGTGGTTGACACAGCACCCCTACTTTCAGTTTCTGATTCGTCGGCACTTATGGGTATGTTTGATATGAATATTGCGGTCTGCAGACACGGAAAGACAAAAATTAATGAACTTAAACAACTAATTTCAATATCTGAACAGCTGGGTTCTGAATTCGATGGTATTGTATATAATTCCTATGAAAGACCTTCAAGCTACTATGGATATTATGGTTTGTACGGCAATTATAATTACCAGTATTATGCCAACAAATACTTATATGAGTCATATGAATATAAAAGAGATGAATAAAAATACTATAGCAATACTTGCAATCTTAATATTGAGCTCTTGCTCTCTATCGCCTGGCATGCACATGTCTACATCAAAAAAAATTTCAAGTGATCAAGAATATGTTTATATTGAAAGCTTAAAAATCAACATTCCAATAAAAGATATTGCTCTAGAGGGTTCTGGCAATTTAGCAAAAGAAAGTGCTTATAAAATTGGTAATGGAGATCAAATTTCAATAACGATCTGGGGGTTACCTGAAATATTTCCTATTTCAAATATCAGTCCTGACCAAAACCTAAGAAGAGTGGATTCAAAAGGGAATTTATATTTTCCATATGCAGGTATAGTTAAAGCAGCTGGCAAAACTCAAGATGAACTAAGAGCTAACTTAACCGATATTCTCTCAAACTATTTTACAGAACCCCAACTTGATATTTCTATCGCAAGGTTCAATTCTCAAAAAATATACCTCCTTGGAGAAGTGACTACCCCAATGAAAATAAATATTACCGACATCCCTCTATCTTTGTCAGATGCACTTGGCGAAGCAAAAGGCATCAATACTAATACTGGTGATGGGAATAATGTTTATATAATCAGGCAATCAGAAATTCCAGGTAACAATCAAATTTTCAGGGCGGACCTGTCATCGCCAGCAGGTTTTATTGCTGCTGGAAACTTTTATTTAAATAATAATGACATTATCTATGTTAATGCTAAAGGAACAGCCAGATGGAATAGGGTTATATCTCAGTTTTTTCCATTTTCCACTTTCCTTAATAGTATTGATAACTTAACAAACGATTAATGGAATCAATTACGGTCGTTTGTTTTGCAAATTACTGTCGAAGTCCTGTTGCTGAAGTAATTCTAAAGGAGAGATTTAAAGATAAATTTATTGTCAGATCAGCAGGTTTAAGGCCTTTACCTGATGCAGATATGGATCATAGATCTAAAGAATTTTTACATCGAAATGGTTATTCTTTTGATATTCATATTCCACAAAAAATAACTTTAGGCATGATAAATGAATCTAAACTAGTTTTAACTTTGGACGAATTGATCCTTATGGAAATGAATAAAAAGTTTAAACACTTTAATCAAAATTTTAAGATGCTCAATTTCCAGCAAAAATTGTATAAATTTCCTGATCCCTTCCAATATGATGATGATGAATATTATGCAGTTATGGACAATATCAAATATGTTTGTGAGTCACTTAAAATTTAATTTGTCTGAATGAATGCACTAGCTAGTAGAAACAGTAAAGCAGCTTTATAATTAGTTCTTAAAAAATACTTAAATGAAAAAAATTTTTATTACTGGTACAGCTGGCTTTATTGGTTTTCATCTTGCAAAAAAACTGCTTGAGCAAGGTTGCATTGTTCATGGCTTTGATTGTATCAGTGACTATTATGATGTTGCACTGAAGAAAAAGAGACACGAGATTTTAAGTAATTTTGATTCATTTTCTTATACAGTTGAGCGTCTTGAAGACTTAGACAAACTTCAAAAAACAATTGATAATTTTTCACCTCAAGTAATTGTTCATCTGGCTGCTCAAGCTGGGGTTAGGCATAGCTTAGAAAATCCAAAAAAATATATTGATTCAAATATAGTTGGAACATTTAATTTGCTTGAGGTTGTGAAAGAACAGAAGTTAGATCATTTGCTAATGGCTTCTACATCATCAGTTTATGGATCTAATAAAGAAATGCCTTTCAAAGAAACACAAAAATGTGATACTCCACTTTCTATGTATGCAGCAACAAAAAAAGCTAATGAAGTAATGGCACATTCGTACGCCTATACTGACAATATTCCCGTAACAATGTTTAGGTTTTTTACAGTGTATGGTACTTGGGGCAGGCCTGATCTTGCATTGTTTAAATTTGTTGATGCCATTCTAGACAATAATCCTATAGATATTTATAACAATGGAGAAATGTATAGAGATTTTACTCATGTTGATGATTTGACATCATCAATTATTGGTTTAATTGAAGAAATTCCCAACAAAGATAAACCTATTATGGGTGATAGTCTGTCAGATATAGCTCCATTTAGAATTGTTAATATTGGTAGATCAGAAAAAATTCACTTAATGGACTTCATTGAAGAAATCGAGATAGTGCTAAATAAAAAAGCAATAAAAAATTTTATGCCAATGCAAATGGGTGATGTTTCTTCAACATGGGCAGACATTTCACTTGCAGAAAATCTGACAGGGATAAAACCCTCTATATCCTACAAGCAAGGAATAAAAGAGTTTATTGAATGGTTTAGAGATTATTATCAAAAATGAATCAATTGCTTAAAGAAAAAATTGCAATAATAGGAATGGGTTATGTGGGGTTGCCTCTTGCTATTGAATTTGGAAAAAAACAAAAAACATGTGGTTTTGATATTAATGAGGAAAGAATTTCTCAGTTAAAAAACCATGATGATGTGACAAAAGAAGTTACCAAAGGTGAATTTTTGGAGGCAAGCAAACTTTCTTTTTCATCTCGTGAAACTGATATTCAAGATCATTCAATTTATATTGTTACTGTACCAACTCCAATTGATAAGCAAAAAAAACCAGATTTATATCCTCTGGAGACTGCATGTATATGCATTGCAAAAAATTTAAACAAAGGTAACTTGGTAATATTTGAATCAACTGTCTTCCCTGGGGCAACAGAAGAATTTTGTGTTCCAATCCTTGAAAAAAATTCAAATTTAAAATTTAATCAAGATTTTTATTGTGGCTATAGTCCTGAAAGGATAAACCCGGGTAAAAATTCAGAAAAAGTTAGGGATATAGTTAAGATCACATCTGGTTCAACCCCGGAGATAGCTTTAAAAGTTAATCAACTTTACTCAAATATTATTGATGCTGGGACACATATGGCATCTAGCATTAAAATAGCTGAAGCAGCAAAAGTAATTGAAAATACGCAAAGAGATATCAATATTGCCTTGGTAAATGAGCTGTCAATGCTGTTCAACGAAATGGATATTAATACCACTGAAGTATTAGAGGCAGCAAGTACAAAATGGAACTTCCATAAATATACTCCTGGACTTGTTGGCGGTCACTGCATTGGTGTTGATCCTTTTTACTTGACTTACAAAGCACAACAAATCGGCTTTGAACCAAATCTTATTCTTGCAGGCAGACATATTAACGATGCAATGCCTGATTATTTATGTGATGTTTTGAGCAAGCAATTTAAAAAGAGTGGCAAAAAACTTAAAAATAGTAAAATTCTTTTGATGGGAGTTACATTTAAGGAAAATTGTCCTGATATTAGAAATTCAAAAAGCCTAGATTTATTAAAGATTTTACATGATAAGGGGTGTCATGTAGACATTAGCGATCCAAATGCAAACGAAAATGAAGTTATGAAACTTGCTGGAATCCAACTAAAAAAAGAAGTACTAAACAATGAGTATGACGCCATAATCTTAGCAGTAGCACATGATGAGTATAAAGAATTAGGATTAGATGCAATAAAGAATTTAGGAAAAGAAGATTGTGTTATCTATGACGTAAAAAATATATTCAAAGATAAAAAGCTCCTCAAATTATAAAAAATGAATATTACAATTATTAATGCGCATTCTTGGCTAAATAAGGGTGATGCTGCTTTAGTCATAACAGCTATAGATTTTGCTAAGGCAATAGAACCAAGTGCGAAAATAACAATAATATCTGATACCCCTGAAATTGACTCTAATAAATATGCCCCATATTTGGTAATAGGTACGGGCATGAATTTTAGAGGGCGCTTTCATAGAATTAAAAGGGTAATTACTCTGGCTAGAATGATGTTTAATATTTTACTTTCAAAAATGCCTATGTTTGGCAACTATATCAAAGAAACAAATGATGATCTTAACAAAATATTTAGAATTATATCTAAATCAGATTATGTTCTAAGCTGTGGTGGCGGTTATTTCAATCCATATGGAAAACTTATGTATAGAACTATGTTGATGCACCTGGCCATAAGTTTTGGATCTAAAACAATATTGCTACCTAATTCAATTGAAAATCCTAAAAAAATGCACTTAATAAAAAAAATGTACTTTGAATATGTTCTAAAAAAAATTGGCATGGTCTACAGCAGAGAAAGCATTACTACAGAATATTTGGGAAAATTAAATCATAAAAATTATAAAGTTAAGGCGGATATGGGTTTTATGCTAAAAGGCAATGTGGAAAAATTTTTAAATACATCAAAGTATATAGCACTTACTATCATTAATTGGCAATTTCCTGATTCAGATAACAGTTCAGAATCAAGAAATCATTATTTTGGTGAATGGATAAAGATTATTAATCACTTGACAGACGTATTGAACTACAAAATTATTGTCATACCTCAAGTTATTGGTCCTGGGGTAAATGACGATAGAATATCATGGCAATTTATAGGCAATTCGGTCGATAAAAATAAAGTTCAGTTTGTGGATAAAGATTTAAGTCCAGAAGAAATAAAAAACCTTTTATCTGAATGTAAAATCTTAATTGGGACGAGAATGCACTCCAATATATTTGCATTAAGCCTAAAAATCCCTGTAATTGCCGTAGCATATTTGCCAAAAACAATTGGTATTATGAACGATCTTAATTTACAAGATTTATCAATAGATATGCCAGAATTCTCTTGTGCTTCTGTAATTTCAAAAGTCGAAACAATAGAAAATAATTATGAAAACTATGTACATAGAATTGATAATGAAATAAAGAAGCTTGATTTAATATGTGCTGATGAAGTCAGATGAAAAATATACTTTTAATTGATGGTTCAAACTCAAATTTTGGAGGAGTCCAACGACATATATCAGATTTAGTAAAGCATGATTTTTTCAGCAAAGTGAGGTTTACAATTGCAAGAAGCCAAACTGGTGACTGTGTAAGGAACTATCAAAGCCAAAATACTGAAATAAAAATACTTCATGAGAAATTAAACTCACTAGGAGCTATCAAATTATTATTTAAACTTTGTAAAGAAAATAATTTCTCTGCAATTCACTCGCATGGTGCTTTCGCTGGATTAGCAGGTTTTATTCTACAAATTGCATTTAGAATAAGACATATTCATACAATACATGGAAATCCATGGGAAGATCAGCTTAAATTCAAAACACTTAGTTACAAAACATATCTTTCGACATCTATAAAAAATATAGCTTACAAAATTGCACTGTCTTTTAGTAAAAATATATCAGTTTCTAAAATTGATATGATAGAAATAAAAAAAACCCTTATTGGCAAGATTACAGATGTTGATTACATTCACAATGGAATAAGTGATATCGGATCACTCTCTATCGAAAGGACACCTTTTACTGATAATATTAATTTACTAGCAGTTTGTAACCTTAGCCCCCAAAAAAATATTTCTAGCTTAATAGATGCAATGGCTATTCTTAATGAAAGTCAGAGTAGTTTCTATTTGAAAATATTAGGTGATGGCCCTTTAAAAGAAGAATTACAGCAAAGAATTCTGGAGAACCACCTTTCAGATTATATTTCCCTAGAGGGGTTTGTTAGTGACAAAAAAAAATACTACGAATGGGCAGATATTATAGTCATGCCTTCTTCATGGGAAGGCTTACCATATTCAATTATTGAATGTTTAAAAGAAAGTTTATTCATAGTTTCTACCCCAGCAAATGGACTGCCAGAGTTAGTAATAAATGAAAAAACAGGTTTGTTAACAAGTGGATTTACATCTACTGATATAGCTGAAAGAATTCTGTATGCAAGCAAATTGCCATTTGAAAAAGTTAAAAATATTCAAAATAATGCTAAAGAGCATTTTCATAAAAACTTCACTTTAGATAAGATGGCTAGAAAAACATTAGGATTCTATAATGCGCATATTAGGTAATTTCTGGTACTTATTCTATTTTATTTTTATAGCAATTCCGCCTTCACTAACTGCTAGTGGTTTTGGATTTCAGATAGAGTCCCTTTTGCCATTAATTATCTGTTTTCTCTTTATTGTTGGATCTCTTACTTCAAACAGGAAGATATCTATTTCAAATAATAGTTTTTTACTACTTTTATTACCTATTTCTGTAGCTATTTCTTATTTATTGAACAGTGGCTCAATTATAGATATATTTAAGCTGATAGCATTTTTAACCATTTCATTCTCTGTGGCTATAATTTTACAAAGTGAAGAACAAAGAGACAGATTTTTACATTTAGTGATTGTTTTGGGACTAATTGGAGGATTGCTTTATTTGATAAATCCTTCATTGTGGGGCTCTGTGCGAGTAAATATATTGAGTTTTGAGTTAAGAACTGTTTTTTGTTATTTTCTGTCTTTTGCAGCTAGTTTATCGCTTATGTATTGGGTTGATAAACAACAAAATTATTATCTTGCTATTTTTTTATTACTTGCATTTGTTATTTTAATTTCAGGAGCAAGAGGAGCACTATTACTTCTATTTCTTGTTTATTTTTTAACTGCTGGGGGAAATGCTAATCTAAGATTCTTACAATTGGGTTTGGCAATATTAGTACTTCCAATGCTGTACCTTAGTCAGGATATTTTTTTGAGGACAAGCAGTATTTGGGATTTAAGTATCAACTCTTCATCAACATACAGACTTGATTTATTTCAAGCAGCTGTAACTTCTTTTTTTACTGATTTTACTTTTTTTGGTAGGAGTGGAGATGAATATCTAAGTTTACTCAGTTCTAAGACGCAGACATATTACTTTAATATTCTATTTACAGATTTTACATCCGATTCAGATTTCGTAAGATTCCTTTTAAAGTTTGGAGCTATTCCGACATTCTGTCTTTTGCTTCTTGTATGGCGATGGGGCTCGATATCATTTACTTCTTCCACAACTAGTTTCGATTCCAATATATCTCGAGTAGCATTTCTAGTCTTTTCATTTTCACTATTTTTTGACGATATATTAACCAATCCAGTAGGCTGGATCCTTTTAGGGTTTTTTATTGGAACTAACAAAATAGAGCTAAAAACTACTTAAAAAACTAATTAATCTCTCTTTTACAGATTTTGGTATAAATCTTGCGAAAAACATAATCAGTGCTGAATTTTTAAACTTGGATAGAATATTTACCCTTTTTTTCCTTTTAATTTCTGTATCTTTTCTATAAGAATAGAAATTAATGCTCTTTATTTTTAATAAAGTATTTATGATTTCGTTAGAAATATTTGTTCCTAAATAAAAATCTTTACTTTGGATATTTTTTTGAATGGTAGTCCACTGAAATAATAAATTATCATCAAAAAGATGATTTTTGTTATTAAACATCTCATTTACATTTCTCTCAATATCTTGTTCTTTAATATCAAAGCCAAAATTTTTAGGATTTTCTGATTGTGCGCATAAAGCTATTATCGTTCTTATGCATTTTTCACATTTACAACAATTTCTCCCAGCATTTTCATTATTTTTATAACAAACTCGAAGAAAAATATCGTTTTTATTTTTCTTATTAAATTTCACTATATTCTGTATTTTTTCAACCCTATTGAATTCATACGCATCATGATCTGCTCTAAAATTTAAAAAACTTATTTTATTATCGAGATCAGGAGTCGAGCCCCAAGGTTTTTGATAGCCTACTGAATGAGTGGACGCAATAAAACAATTTTTGATACTGAAGTTCTCTGAAAATGGAGCTATAAGTCCCATGAACCCCATTGAATGCTGAACTCCTCCCCACCATCCAGGAATTGACTTACAAATTCCATTGAGTTTAGATTGATTTAAAAAGCCATAAAGATTTGATTCAATAAAAATTGTTTCAAGATTGTATTTATCAGAAAGTTTCAATGTATTGTCCTTTACATTATTCCATCCGACGTCGTCATCAAGCTTGATATCGGCACCCCTAATAGAGATTAAAATAGGTTTTTTTTCTAGGTGGGTGAGGAGCGTGTTTAAAGAGTCCACTCCCCCACTAAAAAGCATTGAATATTTTTTTTTAATATTTTTTTCTGGTTCTGCAATATTAGTAGCATAAATTTCCCCTCTCCATTCTAGGCTTGGATACATTTTTTTTAATATTATTTTTAGATCTTTTAAGGAATCATATAGTTGTCTATCAATTATTGGCACATTTACTTTTAGATTTGTAGCCCATATAACTGGAGCAATATTAAGTATTAATGGTATGTTTAAACATTCCTCTGCATCATTAATTTCAGTCTTACCATACTTTAC
>MDTG01214562.1_pt1 | contig 11305 bp, 8 predicted proteins | sample 811421 | NCBI WGS metagenome assembly MDTG01 (sample SAMN05326645, study PRJNA326480) | marine metagenome | isolation source: seawater | place: Pacific Ocean: South East | collected 2011
CATTGGGAATTTCCAAGTACAAGTTGTCGCAGCAGAAGTAATAGTAATACCACGCTCTTGCTCTTGCTCCATCCAGTCCATAGTAGCCGCACCATCGTGCACCTCTCCTATTTTGTGGCTTATTCCTGTATAATAAAGAATACGCTCTGTTGTTGTGGTTTTACCCGCATCAATATGAGCAGCAATTCCTATATTTCTCGTAAATTTTAAATCTCTTTGTGCCATTATTTTTAGAATCTAAAGTGAGAGAATGCTTTATTCGCTTCAGCCATTTTATGAGTATCAACTCTTTTCTTAACTGCAGCTCCTTCTTCTTTGGCAGCAGCAAGAACTTCAGAAGCTAATTTCTGCGCCATAGTTTTTTCATTTCTCTTTCTTGCAAAAGAAATCAACCATTTCATAGCAGTTGCTACTTTTCTATCTGGTCTTATTTGCATCGGGATTTGAAAGGTCGCACCTCCAACTCGTCTACTTCTAACTTCAACGTGAGGCATCACATTAGAAAGAGCATCTTTCCAAATTTCCAAACCGGTTTTTTCTTCGTCTTGTTTTTTCTCCTCTATAATTGCAATAGCATCATAGAAAATTTTAAAGGCTACCGATTTTTTACCATCCCACATCATCATGTTTACAAAACGTGTAACAAGTTGATCGTTAAATTTTGGATCTGGTAAAAGCGGTCTTTTTTTGGCCTGTCTTCTTCTCATTTCTTTACATTAAAAGTTTTTAATTACTTTTTAGGGCGTTTGGCTCCGTATTTAGACCTACGCTGGCTTCTACCTTCAACACCCGCAGTATCTAATGCACCGCGAACAATGTGGTATCTCACACCTGGTAAATCTTTTACCCTTCCACCTCTAACCAATACTATCGAGTGCTCTTGTAGATTGTGACCCTCACCTGGAATATAAGCGTTAACTTCTTTTCCATTAGTCAACCTTACCCTAGCTACTTTACGCATAGCCGAGTTTGGTTTCTTAGGTGTAGTAGTATACACACGTGTGCACACTCCTCTTCTTTGAGGGCACGAATCTAAAGCAGCCGATTTGCTCTTCTTGGTCATCTGGGCTCTTCCTTTTCGTACTAATTGTGAAATTGTTGGCATAATTTCTTTTACCTAATTATTGTTTAAAATTAATCCCCTGTTTTTTAGGGTTTGCAAATGTAGAAATAAAAACATATTTATCAAACTATAATGAATTAATTTTCAGCAGTATGATACAACTAGATGAAAATCAAAAAATCCTACTCTCTTATAGCTAATAATCCCAGCCCAGAAAAAGCAAGCTCAAAGAACATCACCTCAGAAGTGAAAAGCGAACTTTATATTTTAATTATAGATTCAGACTAAATAGCTTCGATTTTCTAATTTTTTAACATTTTAAACTAACCTCATGATGCCCTGACTCTAACGGTTCTATACACAATTATTAACAATTCCTTAAAATAGATATCGATTTTTAAAAACAAAAGTTTGTTTTATTAACCATTTATTAGCACTTTTGGCGTTGGCTAATTCAAACAAATTTTAAAATGAGAACAAAGTTTAGTAGTATTCTAACACTTTTACTAGTGTTAGTTGTGCAAATTACTTTTGCACAAGAACGAACGATTACCGGTACGGTAGTCGATGAAGACGGGCTACCCCTTCCGGGTGTAACCGTTTTGGTTAAGGGAACCAATCAAGGTACCCAAACAGATTTTGACGGAAATTATTCCATCGCAGCCAACCAGGGTGATGTTTTGGTATATTCTTTCGTTGGAATGAAAACTTCAGAGTACACTGTAGCAAATAATGACACTATAGATGTGACATTAACTACAGATTCTGCTGAATTAGATGCGGTTGTAGTAACTGCACTGGGAATTGAACGAGAGAAAAAATCCCTTGGTTACGCTACACAGGAAGTTGATGGTAGTGAAGTTTCTGATGTTCCAACACAAAACTTCGTAAACTCCCTTTCTGGTAAAGTTGCGGGTCTTAAAGTATCATCTACTGGTACTATGGGAGGTTCATCTAACGTTGTTATTCGTGGTAATTCCTCATTAACAGGGAACAACCAGGCATTATTTGTTATTGACGGTACACCGGTAAGTAACGCCAACAACAACAGATCAGGCCAGGCTTCTGGTAGAGGTGGTTATGACTATGGTAACGCTGCTTCTGACATTAACCCTAACGACATTGCTTCTATTAACGTACTTAAAGGTGCGGCAGCAACTGCATTATATGGTGCAAGAGCGGCAAACGGAGCGGTAATTATTGAAACTAAAAAAGGTAGAAAAGGAAAAGGAATCGGAGTTTCTGTGAACTCTACCCTTATGACTACCCACGTAAACAATAACACGCTTCCAGAATACCAGGATCAATATGGTGCTGGATACGGAGCTTACTACCAATCTGAGGACGGGTACTTTAACCTTTCTGATATTGATGGTGATGGTAACCTGGATCGTACAACTCCATTTACAGAAGATGCTTCTTTTGGAGGAAGATTTGACGGACAACCAATTTATCAATGGAATTCTATCTATCCACAGCTAGAGGGAACAGACTACGATTTCTATCAACAAGCTACCCCTTGGGAAGCAGGAGAACATACTCCAAATGATATCTGGGAAACTGGTTATACAGCAATAAACTCTGTTGCATTAGATGGTGGCACAGAAAAAAGTTCTTTTAGACTTAGCGCTACCAACTTTAATCAGCAAGGTAACTTACCTAATAGCCAGATTAAAAGAAACACTTTAAAGTTTAGCGGTGAGCATGAATTTACTGATAAATTCTCTGCTCAGGCAAACATCACCTATACCAAAACAGACGGTAAAGGAAGATATGGTACTGGTTACAGTTCCCTAAATATTATGCAGCAGTTTAGACAATGGTGGCAAACTAACGTAGATCTTTACGATCAAAGAGCCGCTTATTTCGCTACAGGAGAAAACATTACCTGGAACCCTAATGGACCAGACGATCTTTCTCCAATATACTCTGACAACCCTTATTGGACACTTTACGAAAACTATCAAACAGATACTCGTAACAGATATTTTGGTAACATTAACCTAAATTACGAGATCAGTGACGTATTTAGTGTACTAGGTAGATTCTCTTTTGACACTTTTGATGAGTTACAGGAAGAAAGAATTAATGTTGGTAGTGCTGATATTCCTGGCTACACCAGGTATAACAATAGAGCTGCAGAATATAACTACGATCTTATCCTTAATTTTAACAAGGACATTACAGAAGATCTTAACTTAGACGGTAATTTAGGTGTTAACCTTCGTAGAAACGAACGTAGCGCCATTTTGGCTTCTACAAACGGAGGTCTTAATGCTCCAGGATTTTATGCTTTAAGCAACTCTGCATCTCCTATCAACCCACCTTCTGAAGTAGAATATGACAGAATGTTAGACGGTGTTTACGCTAGAGCAGGATTAGGATATTTAGATACTTATTTCTTAGAAGGTACCATTAGAAGAGACCGTTCTTCTACTCTTCCAAAAGAAAACAACACTTTTTATTATCCATCAGTTTCTACCAGTGTAATTCTATCTAATGTAATAGATGCTAATTGGTTAAGTTTTGCTAAACTAAGAGCGAACTACGCAGAGGTAGGTAATGATACCGATCCTTATAGAGTTTTTAATACTTACCAAATCTCAGCTCCTTTTGGATCTGCAGGATGGGCAAGTAATAATTCTCAATTGGCTAACCCGGTTCTTGATCCGGAACGTATGAAGTCTTACGAAGTAGGTCTTGAAGCGAACTTCTTTGACAGAAGAGTAGGTTTTGATGTATCTTACTATAACTCACAAACAGAGAACCAAATTACCCCAGTACCGGTATCTACCGCAACTGGTTTCGCAACAAAACTTCTAAATGCCGGAACAATTGAAAATAAAGGTATTGAAGCTTCTGTAACTCTTAATCCAGTTAGAACCGAAGACTGGAATTGGACTATGAACATCAACTGGGCTAAAAACGAAAGTGAAGTGCTGGAACTTGAAGACGGTATAGACAACCTACAGTTGGCTAGCTATCAGGGTGGGGTTTCAATAAACGCAGCTCCTGGACAACCTTATGGTGCTATTAGAGGCTCTGCATATGTATATGATGACAATGGGAATCGTGTGATTACGGAGTCAGGTTACTATGCTAGAACACCGAATGCCAATTATATTATTGGTAATATCCAACCAGATTGGACAGGTGGTGTATCTAACTCTATATCATACAAAAACCTTACATTGAACTTCCTTGTAGATGTTCAACAAGGTGGAGATGTATTCTCACTAGATACCTGGTATGGTAGTGCAACTGGACTGTATGAAAGCAGTGTAGGAACAAACGAACTTGGGAACCCAATAAGAAACACTCTTGAAAATGGCGGTGGTGTAATTCTTGACGGTGTTCAGGGGGATATCTCTTATAATGCTGATGGTACCTATGAAGTAACTAACACTTCTGAAAACACTACAAGAGCAAGAACCGATTACTACGGAAACCCTTTTGGTTATGGTAGAGATGCTAACGAAGGTCACGTTTATGATGCTTCTTTCGTAAAGCTAAGAGAAGCTAGTTTAACCTATAACTTTGGATCTCAAATTATAGATGCTACACCATTTACCAACGCTTCTTTATCTTTAATAGGTAGAAACCTTTGGATAATTCACAAGAATATTCCATATTCTGATCCAGAAGCTGGACTTAGTTCTGGAAATGCACAAGGTTACCAATCTGGTGCTTACCCAGCGGTAAGAGAAATTGGTGCTAGCCTTAAATTTAACTTTTAATAAAAATAATTATGAAGAAATATATTGTAGCTCTAACAGCTCTCGTAACACTGTGGTCTTGCCAGAGTGACGAACAATATGAGGATCTTAACAGAGATCCTAAAAACCCTACACAGGTTGCTTCTGATTTCTTATTTACCGCAGCAACGGTAAGTTTATCAGATAATATGGCAACGCCGAATGTAAATCAGGGAATTTATAGGTTCCTTGCTCAATACTTTACTACAACTACTTATGTAGATGAACCAAACTATATCTTTACTTCAAGACAAAACCCTGACAATGTTTGGTCTGAGATCTATAGAGATGTAATTCTTGATCTTCAGGATGCAAAAAGTATTGTAGCAGAAAATGCTGAACTTGAGCAAGCTGAAAAAGATGCTCGTATGGGGCAATTAGAAGTAATTGAAGTTTATGCGTGGCACGTACTTGTAGATAGTTTTGGAGATATTCCTTACACTCAAGCAGGACAGGCTGACGAATTTCCTTTACCAGCTTACGATGACGATATGATGATCTATGAAGATTTAATCTCCAGGCTAGACAACGTAGGAACTATGTTATCTGCAGGACAGGGTTATTCTTCTGCGGATGTAGTTTACGGTGGAGATATGAACAAATGGATGATGTTTGCTAACTCTCTGAAGTTAAGATTAGGAATGAGAATTTCTGATGCTAATCCAGGTCTTTCTCAATCAACTGTAGAATCTGCTGTAGCAGATGGAGTATTTGCAGCTAATGCCGATAATGCTACTGTTGAATACCAGGGTAACGATCCTTATGGTAACCCATTATGGGAAGATCTTGTACTTAGTGGACGTTCCGACTTCCTGGCTTCTAACACAATCGTTGATTATATGAACGATCTTGATGATCCAAGAAGAATGGTTTATTTTGATGAAAATGTAGAAGGTTATGTTGGTGGTATCTACGGAGCCAGCAACAACTACGGTGATTATACTCACATTGGTGATCCTTTCTTACAACCAACTCGTGAGGGTATCTTATTAGACTATGCTGAAGTTCGTTTCAACCAGTCTAGAGCTGCAGAACTTGGTTACAATGTACCAGGTGATGCTGAAACTCACTATAACGCTGCGATCACTGCTTCTATGAACTACTGGGGAATAACTGATGAAGCTGCAATTTCATCTTACCTTTCTCAGGGAGATGTAGCCTATGATGGTTCTGATGAGCAATTTGCTACTCAGTATTGGATAGCTATGTTTGACAATCCTTTCCAGGGATGGTCAGTATGGAGAAAATATGATGCTCCAGAATTAAATATTCCAGTAGAATTTGAAACTGAAGTACCATTAAGATATACTTATCCAGTAGATGAGACTAACCTAAATGAAACCAATTACGAGGCAGCTGCCGAAGCAATTGGAGGTGACTCTGCTCAAACTCCTGTTTTCTGGGATGTTCAGTAATTAAGAGTTCAATTAATACTTAAAAAACCACCCTTAACCGGGTGGTTTTTTTATTTCCAGTAATTCCATAATTTTAAAAACAAAACCTACCTTTGCGCTATGGAAGAAACTACACGTATTTTTGGAATTAGAGCTGTTATAGAAGCTATTCAGGGAGGAAAAAGCATTGATAAGGTTTATATTCAAAAAGGTCTCTCAGGGCCTTTATTTCAGGAATTGAATCATCTTATCCAAAAAGGCAGCTATAATATTTCATTTGTTCCAGAAGAAAAACTTTATAAGCTTTCCAAAGGAAATCATCAGGGCGTGGTAGCGACTATCTCTCCAATTAAATTTGGAAATCTTGAAGAAACCATTGAAAAAATTCTTGAAGAAAAAACCTCTCCCCTTTTTCTATTGCTAGACCAAATTACCGATGTTCGTAATTTTGGAGCAATTATTAGAACTGCAGAATGTACTGGAGTTGATGCCATAATTATTCCTGAAAAAGGAGGCGCGCCTTTAAATGCTGATACTGTTAAAACTTCGGCTGGTGGAGTATTCAACCTTCCTATTGTAAAAGTGAATCATATAAAAGATGCTGTTTTTTATTTGCAATCTTCAGGCGTACAACTCGTAGCTGCTACCGAAAAAACAGAAGACACAATTTACGATGTAGACTTCAAGCAAGCCTCAGGAATTATTATGGGGAATGAAGCTAAAGGAGTTTCAAATTCAATTTTAAAAAGTGTAGATAAAAAGGCAAAACTGCCTATGTTCGGTAAAATTGAATCATTAAATGTATCCGTTGCCTGTGGTGTATTTTTATATGAAGCGATTCGACAAAGACAACTTTCTTAGTATTTAAAAAAGATTTTCATCCTTACTCTTTTTTGGATTCTGATTTCTTATAAAAATAACGATAGGTTATTCCTGAATCATCTTCATGCTCTTCCTCTTCCTTGGTTTCAAAGCGCCGTTCAATGAAATTCCCATTTTCATCAAAATGCTGCATAAATAAATCTTCCTTCTCGCTGTATTCAGGTTTCTCCCATTCGTATTTAGGACTTTTAATAGTATTTTTCCTATAAAATACCGCTAACGCAAAACCCGAAATTAATCCCGAAAGATGCCCTTCCCAGGAAATTTCTGGATCTATAGGAGTTACATACCAAAGCATTCCGCCATAGAGGAAAACTACGATTAGAGAAAGCGCCACTAAGCGATAATATTTTGAAAAAATACCTTTGAAAAATAAAAAGGCGGCAAGCATATATATTATTCCACTCGCCCCAATATGGTTCGCGGGCCGTCCAATGCTCCAGGTTAAAATTCCGGTAAGCAGCAAACCAATAATTAGCACCGGCCAGCTTATTTTCCTATAGAAATAGAATAGCGACATGGAAAGCACAAAAAGCGGGATGGTATTATTGAAAAGGTGCTTTATATCTCCATGAATAAATGGTGAAAATAAAATTCCACGTAAGCCTTTAATTTCTCCCGGACGAACCCCAAAATTATTAAAACTAATACCGAAGCGAATCTCAAACCAGAAAACTATCCAGATTAGCAGCACGAAAAGGATAGGGTATCCCAAAACGCCGGTAGTAAAAACAAATGGACTGGACTGTTTCAAAAGAATTAGTTTCTTTTAATATTACAAAAAAGAATCCATTTGTTAATAGATGACAAAGTGTTATTCAAATTACTAATTTTGTCAGATGAGTAAACCATTAGCAGAAAGATTACGACCGCAAACTTTAGACGACTATTTAAGTCAACAGCATCTAATTGGGCCAAAAGGAGCATTGAGGCAACAAATTCAACAAGGTATAATTCCTTCTATGATCTTTTGGGGACCGCCGGGTGTGGGCAAAACCACTTTAGCTAATATTATCGCCACTACTTCAGACAGGCCTTTCTTTACGTTGAGCGCAATTAGCAGTGGCGTAAAAGATGTTCGGGAAGTGATAGAGAAAGCCAAGAAAAGCGATGGTTTATTCACCACAAAAAATCCTATTCTATTTATAGATGAAATCCACCGTTTCAGTAAATCTCAACAGGATTCTCTCTTAGGCGCGGTAGAAAAAGGTTGGGTTACTTTAATTGGTGCCACTACAGAAAATCCGAGTTTTGAAGTGATCTCTGCCCTACTTTCCCGTTGCCAGGTTTATATTTTAAAACCGTTTAGCAAAGAAGATCTGGTAGCGCTTTTAGAAAGGGCAATGAGGGAAGATAAAATTATTGCGGCCAAAAATATCAAATTAAAGGAAACCGAAGCTTTACTTAGATTAAGTGGCGGTGATGCCCGAAAGCTTCTCAATATTTTTGAACTTCTCGTTACTTCTTCTGAAGGAAACCTTGAAATTACCAACGATATGGTTTTTAATAGGGTTCAGCAAAATACAGTTCTTTACGATAAAACAGGTGAACAGCATTACGACATTATTTCGGCATTTATTAAATCTATTCGCGGGAGCGATCCCAACGCGGCTGTTTACTGGCTCGCCCGGATGATTGAAGGTGGTGAAGATGTAAAATTTATTGCCCGCAGATTACTAATTTTAGCCAGTGAAGATATCGGAAATGCCAATCCAACTGCACTGGTAATCGCTAATAACACATTTCAGGCAGTAACTACCATTGGTTTTCCCGAAGCCCGAATTGTATTGAGCCAATGCGTTACCTACCTGGCAACTTCCCCAAAAAGTAACGCGGCCTATATGGCAATTAACCAGGCACAAAGAGCAGTAAAAAAAACAGGAAATTTATCGGTGCCACTTTCTATTAGGAATGCTCCAACCAAACTCATGAAAGATATTGGCTATGGAAAAGATTACAAATATGCTCACAACCACGAGAATAATTTTGTAGAAGCAGAGTTTTTGCCAGATGAAATAAAAAATACAAAGTTTTATGATCCCGGGAACAACCCGCGGGAAAATGCGCAAAGAGAATTTCTTAAGCAACGCTGGAAAACCAAGTATAATTATTAATTGGCTGAAGCTTTATAAACAAGCTTAACAGATTTATTTTCGGCGTTCAAATATTCCACTATCAAATTACCTCCCTCGTCAAAATAGGCTACGCCCTGCCGGGTTAGCGATTTATAGATAAAGCTATTTTGACCGCCAGATTTAGCCAAAACAGCAAAGGGTTCTTCGGAATTTTCCTGGTAAAAGGAATAACCGGAATCAGATTTTTCGAGAGAATAATTGATGCCGTCTTTTTGGAAATTTAATTCTTTGGCCGAAGCGTTTTCGACCATAGGATTTTCAACCACTACCTCGGCGGGAGCAGTTGTTGGAGTTTCAATTTCTTCAGAAGTCTTAGTGGGCTCGGTTTTTGGTTCGGTTTGCGCAACTTCAGCTTTCTCAACAGCCTGCGGCGCCTCTTCATTTTCAGAAGCCGTAGGAGCCGAAACTTCAGAAGGATCATATTCGTAATTCAATTCTTCAATAGTACTAAAAGCATCACGCAATGCTTCGTGGTGCGCATCTTTAAATTCCTTTATCCTGCTTCTGCCCTCTTTGGATTCAAAAACAATATCTCCACGACAATCCTCTAATTGAACGACTAACTTGGTTACAAATAGCCCGGAATTGTCTTTTACAGAAGCCGTAAGGCCCAAACAGTAGTTTTCCTGAAGTTCAAGAGGCTTTTGCGCACTTTTCATTAAGGTCTCAAAACCATACTTCTCAAATAAAAATTTAGTAAGCGCATTTAACTGATATTGATTTTCTTCCTTTGAGAATTCAAACTTTTCAGGAATAATAATGTATTTATATTGATCAAGGTCTTGTGCAAAGGTGGAGATCGTTCCGATAAAAAAAGTGAGTATAAATAGTATTTTCTTCATTTTATTGATGTTAAATTATTGAAAACCAGCTGCATTCCCAACTGAACAGAAGCACTATGAGCTTTCGCCAAATTAGGAAAGGCCAGTAGATTATTCGCAGCCAGATAAACATTAAATTTATTAAAAGTTCTAGTGTACATTAAGCCAATATTAGTTAAAGAATAATCATCTAACGAATAGGATAGTTTAAAACGCTGATTTTCATTAATTTTCCTATCCCAATAAGTAGTAAAAGCGTAGACAAAACCTTTTGGCCTTTTTACTCCACTTAGCTGCATCCCCAGCAAATTCATATACCTCACTTTTTTTACACTTAAATAGTTACAGGGTAAGAATGCAGGCCCAAAACCATATTCCATAGCAAAATTAGCTTTTATAGGGCGCCAGGTAGTGTAAGATTGGTTGGTTGTTTGGTCTCTTAAATTTCTATCTACTTCGTCTTCAAAATCATCCCAATAGGGAATAGCTTCATCGTTCTCATCTAAGTCTGGGAAAAGCGGTTCAATTCCACTGGTTTCATAAGCACCAAAATACCGGTAATTCTCAACCTCTTTTCGTTGAAAAACCGCTCCCAGATCCTGTACCGAGCCAGAAAGTATAAATTGCTCATCAAGGATATAAGAAAGTCCCAGATCTAACCCGAAACCTACATTCCCACCAAAGAAAGACCTGCTTAGCAATTCGGCAGTAGCTTGTTCTACGGTCATACCTTCTTCCTCTTTTAAAGGAGCAAAACCCGAAGTATTGATTAAAACATCCAGATCCACGACCTCGTGTCGGTAAACATTTCTCCCATTTGGGGTGGTATAGGTAGTAAACCTTCCGGTATTCCCTGTACTTTCGGCATTAAAGATCCCGGAGTAAAACTTGGCTCTGGCTCCTACTGTAAGTCTTTTATCAAATTTATGATTGATCCCTAAGTGATAAACTGTCATAATTTCTCCGGTAAAAGAAACATCATCGAAGTAAAAAGGTTCGTTTAGATAGTTACTATTACCTTCATTGGCGAGTATAGCAGGATCTTTTGGGAAATATGCAAATGCATCCATTTCCTGGTATATCCCAGTAGAGAGATAATTCTTTTTATCTAATTTCCAGCCTAGTGAAACGATTTCCCATTGCTGGTTTACTGAGAAATAATCCCTGGAATCCATATTTCGCATGGTTTCCTGAATTCGCGAATTTATATTACCCCCATCATCGGCAAAAATATCGTAAAGATCTGCCCCGGTAG
>MDTG01368369.1_pt1 | contig 11305 bp, 11 predicted proteins | sample 811421 | NCBI WGS metagenome assembly MDTG01 (sample SAMN05326645, study PRJNA326480) | marine metagenome | isolation source: seawater | place: Pacific Ocean: South East | collected 2011
AAGTTTTTGCATCCTTGCATCTCTAGGATCGGCTAAAATTGACCTATTTCCTAAAGCCCTTGGCCCAAATTCAGATCTTCCTTGAAACCAACCTATTGCTTTCCCATTAGTGATTTCTTCTGAGGTTTTCTCAATTATCTCTTTTTCATCTAGTTCCAGATAATTTGCTCCAATTTTATCCAAATATTCTTTTATGAATGTTTTTGAAAAATTAGGCCCAAGTAAAGATCCTTGCATACTATCTTCTTTTTCTACAAGTCTAGGTTTATCTTTATCAATATGCCAATAGGCTAAGGCAGCTCCTAAGGCACATCCAGCATCGCCTGCAGCGGGCTGTATCCAAATATTTTTAAAAATATTATTTTGTAAAATTTTTCCATTAGCAACACAATTTAAGGCAACACCACCCGCTAAACACAAATTTTCTATTTTGAATTCTTTTTTTGCAAATCTACATATTTTTAAAATAATTTCCTCTGTCACTTCTTGAATTGAGGCTGCAATATCCATATGAAAATTAGTAATATTTTCTTTTTTTGCATCTCTTACTTTTTGACCAAACAATTTATTAAATTTGTTGTTAGTCATTGTAAGCCCAGTTGCATAATTAAAATAGTCTTGATTTAATAAAAAAGAGCCATCCTCTTTTACGTCAATAAGATTATTTAATATTAAGTTTTTAAATTTTGGTTTTCCATAAGGAGCTAATCCCATTAATTTATATTCTCCACTATTTACCTTAAAACCTGTATAATAGGTAAAAGCAGAATATAAAAGTCCGAGAGAGTGCGGAAAATTTAATTCTTTAACAATATTAATTTTATTACCTTTCCCAACCGCTATAGTTGTTGTTGCCCATTCTCCAACACCATCGGCTGTAATAATTAAAGCTTCCTCGTAAGGCGACGGAAAGAATGCGCTTGCTGCGTGGCTTAGGTGATGTTCGGAGAAATATAGTTTATTTGATAAATTTTCAATTTGACCATGTTTTTTTATTTTTTCAATTAAGAATTTTTTTTGAAATAATTTTTCTTTTAACCAAATCGGCATAGATTTAATAAAAGACCCAAATCCTTTTGGGGAAAATGCAAGATAAGTTTCAAGCAATCTTTCAAATTTCAAAAAAGGTTTTTCAAAAAAAACTATACTATCGATTTCACCAATTTTGATTCCGCCAAAACTTAGAACAAAATTTATAGCATTGAATGGGTATGATGGGTCATGTTTAATTCTTGTAAACCTTTCTTCTTGAGCCGCTGCAACTATTTTGCCATCAATTATTAAAGCTGCGGCACTATCATGATAAAAAGCTGAAATACCTAATACTGATTTCATTTTAAAAAATTGTATATATAAAAGGAGCAACAACTGAGCCTTGACTCAATATAATGAGCCCACCCATAATTAAAAGCAAAACAACTATTGGAAATAACCAATATTTTTTTCTTTCCAATAAAAAGGTAAAAAATTCTTTTAAAAATTCAAAGTTCAAAATTGATTCCTCATATCTTTATTATTTTCATTTCTTTTAGTCCAATAACTTAATTCATTTTTTTTTAGACCAATTATATCCTTTCGAAAGATCTTCATAAGAATATTTATTGGAGTAATCACCAAGAAAAAAATTATAGCCATAATGATAGGAGATATAATTAATCCCAAAATATATCCAAGTTTAATCCACATTAAATTTGGATAGTGAAGTAACTTAGAATTTAACAATCCTAATAATAAAAAAATTAAACTCAAAATTATTAACCAGATTTGATTATTTTGGTATCTAAAAAATAACCATGAATAAATTATGAAAAATACTGCTGAAAAAAATAATCCAAATGTCCTATTCGATGGTAATTTCTGGCGAGTTTCTAACTTCATAATGATTTTAATACCACAATTCTTACTATTTTTTTCAAAATATTCAAAATTTTCTCAATAATATGATTATTTTATGAGTTTTTATCAAAGTTCCTCTTTACTGTTCATATTTTGAACACTATATTTGTTCAAAAGTTGAACATATGAAAAAAGAACAAGATTATTTTGAAGTACTGAGAAAAATTGAGAGAGTACCCAAAACCTCTCAGCGTAAACTAGCTCAAGAACTAGGCTTTAGTCTAGGAAAATTAAATTACTGTCTTAAAGCTCTAAAGAAAAAGGGACTAGTAAAATTACAAAATTTTCAAAAAAAATCTAATAAAATAAATTACCTGGGATATGTAATTACTCCAAAAGGAATTGCAGAAAGAACAAAACTAACAATTAATTTTATGAAGAGAAAAATGAAAGAATATGACGAATTAAAAATTGAATTAGAAAAGGATAAGTAACATATGTGGACCGTAATTAAATTTGAACCTAAAAAATTAGAACTAATGAAAAGAGATATTGTCAATAAATTAACAGGTAAAACTGAATATTATATTCCTAAAATTCAAATTCAATATTATTCAAAAAATAAGCTAGTCAATAAAGAAGTAAATTTATTAGGTGATTATCTGTTTTGCTATAATCCTTTGCTCTCAGAAAATAATAGAATAAACTCAATTAAATTTTCTAGAGGATTAAAATATGTACTAAGCGGTTATTCATTTTTACAAAATGATATCAGAAAATTTATTAATTTATGTAAAAATTATGAAAATAAAAACGGTTTCGTTAGTTTAGACTTTATTAAATTAATAAAAAATACAAAATATCAATTTATTTCAGGACCTTTTGCCAATAAAATTTTTGAAGTAGTTAATCTTCAAAGAAATAAGATAGATATTTTAATAGGTAAATTTAAAACATCTCTTAAAAGAAAAGATTTTTTATTTAGACCTATTTAAACTTAATTATGAAACTAATGCCAAATAGTATTATTTGCAAAGTGCGGAGCTATGCATAGATGAAATTATTAAATGAGATTTGGGCAGTTATACCGGCTAGATCGGGATCCAAGGGATTAAAAAATAAAAATATTAAAAAATTTAATAATAAACCTTTAATAAGTTATAGCATTAAATCAGCAAAAAATAATAATCTAATAAACAAAGTTATTTTTTCATCTGACTCAAAAAAATATCTTTCTATAGCCAAAAAATATAACTGTGAATATTACCATTTAAGAAGCAAAAAAAATTCAAAAGATAATTCAACAGACTTAGACGTGTTTAAGGAAATCGTTAAATATTTCAAAGATAAAAAAATTAATCTTCCAAAATATTTTGTACATTTTAGACCAACTAGTCCAATTAGAAAAAATGAAACTATTAACAAAGCTATTAACTTATTCAAAAAAATTTCTTCTTCCTATACCTCTTTAAAATCCCTGTCATTTAATAGTCATAATTCTTTAAAAGATTATATTATAAAAAAAAATAAATTATGTTCTATAAGTGTAAGAAATGGGTTTAATATAGATAAAGTAAACGTACCAAGAGATAGTTTAAAAAAGACTTATATTGGTAATGGCGTAGTTGATATCTATAAAACACAAAATATATTTAAAGGTAAATTATTAGGTAATAGGGTTTATCCGTTTATTACAGAAGAATTATTTTGTGATATAGATAATGAGAGAGATTTAAGATTAGCAGAAATAATAACAAAAAAACTAAGAGGGTAATAATTAATGGGAATATTTGTAATTTCAGAAATTGGCATTAACCATAATGGAGATATTGAATTAGCAAAACAAATGATTCAAGAGTCCAAAAATTGTGGAGCAGATGCTGTAAAATTTCAAAAGAGAGATATTGATCTTGTATATGATAAAAAATTACTGGAAGAATATAGAGAAAGTCCATGGGGAAAAACACAAAGAGCTCAAAAAGAAGGTCTCGAATTTAATGAGAAAGAATATAATGAGATTGATAAATTTTGTAAAAAAATTGATATAAAATGGTTTGCTTCTGCATGGGATCTAAAAAGTTTAGAATTTTTGGATAAATTTGATCTAGATTACCACAAAATTGCTTCTGCAATGATAGTGGATCAAGATTTATTAAGAGAAGTAGCAAAAAGAAAAAAACACACATTCATAAGCACAGGCATGTCTAACATCGAGGATATTGATAAAGCTGTAAAAGTTTTTAAAGAAAATAATTGCTCATTTGAACTTATGCACTGTATATCTAAATATCCCTTTGATGATAAATTAGCAAATTTAAATTTGATATCCGAATTAAGGAATAAATTTAATTGTGATGTAGGTTATAGCGGACATGAGCGAGGAGGCTTAGCAATTTCTTATGCTGCTGCAGCTTTAGGAATCACATCTTTAGAGAGACATTTTACATTAAATAGAACAATGTATGGTAGTGACCAAGCCGCATCTATTGAGCCTAAAACATTTAAAGAGTTGATTGGTGGAGTAAGAAAAATAGAGCAAGCAATGAAAGGCGATAAAGTTAAAAAAATCTTGGATGAAGAAATACCAGTAGCAAAAAAACTAAGGGCACATATAAATGTCAAAAAATAGTTTAGATACAGAAATTTCAGATCTTAATTCATTATTACAAAGTTTAGCTTCTTCTGATGATCAAATAAAAAAAATTATTGAAGATTTAACACAGTGCATTAAATCAGGAAAAAAAATTTTGATTTGTGGAAATGGCGGATCTGCAGGTGAAGCAAATCATCTTGCTGCTGAATTTATTGTTAGATTAAAGCCAAAAAATAACAGAGATGCAATACCTATGATCTCATTATCACAAAACTCATCAATATTAACTGCTTGTGGAAATGATTATGGGTTTGATAAAATTTTTTCAAGATCAATTGAGGCGCTAGGAGTTAAAAACGATGTGTTAATTTGTTTATCAACTTCAGGAAATTCAGATAATATTTTAAAAGCCTTAGAAGCTGCTAAATCAAAGAATATTAAGTCAATTTCATTACTTGGAAATAATGGTGGTAAAGCAAAGTCACTAAGTGATTTAAGTTTAGTAATTTCATCTAACAATACCGCAAGAATACAAGAGTGTCATCTATTTTTAGGTCATTACATTTTAAGTGAGGTTGAAAAAAAATTATTTAATTATGATTAAAATCAAATTTCCAAAAAAAATTTCAGAAAATAAGATTAAAGACTTTTTCAAAAATAGAGGCTTAGGTTATTTAATTTCAAATAAGTCATATTACATAGACGGATACAAAGTTTCCTCTAAAGATATTAAAGACAAAAAAAAAGATAAAAAAGGGAATTTTGACATTAGGATTACCAAAAATCCACATCCGCCAGAAATAAAAGATCTTTACAGATTATACCAGTTTATAATTTTAAATAAAAGAACTACAGTATTAGAATTTGGTTGTGGGCATTCCAGCATTGTGATTGCTAAGGCATTACAACAAAATAAAAAAAACTTTAGTCAAAAACCTTTCACAAGATGCATCTATCCATATCATTTATTTATAGTTGATAATGAGAAAAAATATTTAAATTTAACAAAAAAAAAAATTAAAGAAAAAGTAAATAATGTAAAAGTTGACTACTTTTTTTCAGATGTACAAATGACAAATTATAAAGGCTCATTTGCTTCTGAGTATTGTAAATTACCTCAAGTCAATCCAGATTTTATTTATTTAGATGCCCCTAGTCAATTTTCTGTAAAAAAAACTGTAAATAATTTTACATTAGCTAAAAGAGACATGATGCCAATGAGTTGTGATATTTTAAAATTTGAGAATTTTTTGTTACCAGGAACTATAATACTTATAGATGGAAGGACGATAAATGCTCGATACTTGATGAATAATTTCAAGAGAAAATGGAAACACTATTTTAACGAGAGCAGTGATCAAACGGTTTTTGTTTTAGATGAAAAACCTCTAGGCCCGTTTAATAAAGAGCAAATTAAATTTTACAAAAAATAAATGACCTGTTTAAACTGTAAATCAAATAACTTTAAAAAAAAATTTACATCTTTTTCTGGCGTGATTTTTAAAATTTGTAAAGACTGTAAATGCGTATATCAAGACCCAATAATAGAAACAAATTATTCAGACTCTTATTGGCAAGGTGGTTATGATCGAGATGGAAATTTTAGGGACTTTACCAAGGAGAGAGATTTCAAAATAAAAAATTGGTACGGAGGAATTATAGATTATCTAAATAAAGACAAAAGAAATCTATCTATATTAGATATCGGTTGTGGCCTTGGCTATCTTCTTAGCGCATTAAACAAAAATTACCAAAAATATGGTATAGAAAGTTCTGAATTTGCAACAAATTACGTGAAAGAAAATTTTTCTGATATAGATGTAAAAAATGGTGATTACAAAAAAATAGGTATCTTTGATAAAAAATTTGATGTAATTAGTTTATATCACGTCATCGAACATTTAAAAAATCCTCCGGAGATCATTGAGCTAGTCTATAAATTTTTAAAAGATGATGGTATTTTAATTATTGGCACACCAAATACTGATAGTTTTGTTGCAAAAGCTTTCGGCAAAAATTTCAGACATTTTACTTACGACCATACATGTCTTTACGGGAAGTCTAGTTTAACTAAATTACTGAAAAAAAATAAATTTAAAATTTTTAAAGAGGAAAAACCATTTTTCTCAACAATTTATAACAATATTAGTAATTACTATAAACTTTTTTTGCTGAATAAACTTTCACCTGCATTTTATGGAAGTATTTTTACGCTATATTGCAAAAAAAATTAATCAAAACTCATATTAAATTGAATGACATTTTTACGATTCTATAAATCATTTATTAAAATTTTTTCTTTCGATCAAAAAAGAGAAATATTAATTTTGTTTTTTTTATCTATTTTTGCAATGATATTTGAGACTTTAAGTATTGCTTCAATTTTTCCATTTTTAGATTATATATTTGAAGGTTCAAAAAATATTGGTGATTATAAATTTTTAACAAATTTAATTAAACCTAACTCAGAAAATTACCTTATTTATTTGATTGTCTTCTTTATCTTTGTTTTTTTCATTAAAGCACTTTACTTATCTTTTTTTACTTACAAAAAAAATAAATTTATTTATGATATAAGAACGTTTCAAACTAATAATTTATTTGACTCTTATATTAACGAAAATTATTTATTTCACATCAATACAAATTCTGCAAATTTAATAAGAAACCTAAATGATGCAAATCTTTTGTCTGTGTTTGCAAGATCGCTCATAGATTTGTTTGCAGAAATAGTTATGTTTTTTGGTATTCTTATATTTCTGTTGATTCTTAGTCCTGAAATTACACTAGGACTAACATTTTTCTTTGGATTATTAGGATTAGTATTTTATAAGCTTGTTCAAACAAGAGCATCGATTTGGGGAGAACAAAGTAAAATTTATAGAGGATTAAAATTAAAAAATCAGAAAGAAAGCTTTGGTGCAATCCGTGATATTAAAATATTAGGTAAAGAAAAAAATTTCATTAATATTTTCTCCTTAAACAACCATCTGGAAAACGAATATACAAAAAAACACTCTTTTGTATTAAGCTTGCCTAAAATTTGGTTTGAGTGGCTAGCAGTTATAGCAATGGTAACCTTGATAATGTACCTCACTCAAAATTTAATTGATAAATCACGAATTATTCCAATTTTAGGAATTTTTGCTTTAGCAGCTTACAGGTTAATACCATCCATATCTAAAATTTCAAATTATCTTCAAGATATGAAATTTTGTTTACCAGCCGTAGAGCCTTTCATGGAAAATCAAAAATATTTAGAGGAAAAATTTAATAAAGAAAATTCTATAATTGCAAATAAAAAAATTACCTTTAATGATAAAATTTTAATTAAAGATTTAACTTTTAAATTTCCTGGAACATCTAATAATATTTTACAAAATCTTGATTTTCAAATTAACAAAGGTGAATGCATAGGCATTTACGGAAGAAGCGGGGAAGGAAAAACTACTCTTATTAATCTTTTGCTAGGTTTACTTATTCCAAACTCAGGCACTGTTACTGTTGATAATAAAAATATAGGTTACAATTTAAAAGGTTGGCAAAAAATTATCAGCTATATTCCACAAAACGTTTTTATTACTGATGAGAAAATAATAAATAATATTGCGTTAGGTGAAGATGAAAATAAAATAGACTATAAAAAGGTCGAAGAAATTACAAAAATTTCAAACATAGATGATTTCATTTCTAATTTGCCCAATGGCTTAAATACAAAATGTGGTGAACTTGGTGAAAGATTTTCTGGAGGTCAAAAACAAAGATTAGGTATAGCAAGAGCATTTTATGTTGATGCAGAAATATTAATTTTTGACGAATTTACAAATTTTCTTGATGCCAACAATGAGGAAAAAATAATAAATGAGGTAAACCTATTAAAAGGAAAAAAAACAATAGTAATGATTTCTCATAAAATTTCCACATTATCCAAGTGCGATAAAATTTTCAAATTAGAGAATAAAAATTTAACAATATCAAAATGATAATAAAAAAATATTTTTATTTCTTTTTTCTATCAAAAAAAATATTTAAGAGACCTTCAAAAAAAGATATTTTAATTTATGACTCTGATGATTCAGATAAATTTATAAAATATCTTAATAAAAAATCTTTTGATGTTCTCGACATAAGAATGGCATATGAGCCCAACCAACGTTTAAATTTATTTGTATTAATAAAATGTTTTTTAAATTTTAAATTTTCAGTTAAGGAATATTTTAAGGAGTATATTAGACTTGTAAGTCCTAAATTATTGATAACTCTTACAGATAACTACCCACAATTTTATAGTTTAAAAAATGTTAACAAGAATATGAAAACAGTTATTGTGCAAAAAGCTTTCCGTTCATTACAGCCCTCTGATGTACTTTTTAAATTAAAATATTTGAAAAAACAAAAGAATTATAAATGTGATTACCTTTTAATGTTTAATTACGAAACAGGAAAGATATTTAGGTCATTTTTAAAAGGTAAGATAATTCCAATTGGTTCGTTCAAATCAAATTCTGTATTAAGGGAAAAAAAACCAAAAAAAAAAATTGACCTATTGTATATTTCAGTATTTAGGCGTTTACCATATAAAACCAAAAAAGAAGATTTTATTTTTTTCGAAAATTTAAAAAAATTTTGTAATCAAAAGAAAATATCTTTACAAGTCCTTGGCGCTACAAATTATATAGAAGAAAAGATATTTTATAATAAAATATTTGGCTCAAGTATGACTAAGTTCATTAATAGATATGAAAATCGGAATTCTTATAAAATAGTTGACCAATCAAAAGTCATAGTTAATATAGATTCAACCTTGGGGTATGAAGCTATAGCCAGAGGAAATAATGTTGCTTTTCTATCAATAAGAGAAAAAAAATTTCCATTTTATTCCAGGCAATTTGGGTGGCCTGTAAAAAAGAAATTTGGAAAAGGACGTTTTTGGACAGATGAAAATTCTTATAAAGAATTGTCAAGAATTTTGAATTTTTTAATAAAAAGAAAGGATAAAAAATTTAAGGAGATGAGCAATATAATGAAATTTGATGAGGGAAATAAGTCATTTTTGAATCTTATCAAAAAACTAAACATATGATTGTCACAATTTTAAAATTAATAAAATAAATGACGAAAAATATTCAATTACTAAATGAAGGTTACAATCAGCCAAAAATATTTAATGGTGCTGACGGACAATATTTGATTAAAGGCAATAGAAAATATTTAGATATGTCGTTTGGAGCAGGTACTTTACTTCTCGGGCATCAAAGTAAAATATTTAAAAAGGCCATTAAAAATATAACTTCTAAAAAATTGTCATTGATAGCGATACCAAACAATGATGCAGCAAATTACTCTGCATTATTGTCAAAATTTTTTAATAATAAATCAAAATTTATTTTTTGTAACACGGGTAGCGAAGCTATTTTGAAATCTATAAGAATAGCAAATGCAGTAAGCAAAAAAAAAGTAATAGTATGTGTAACAGGTAGTTGGCACGGTTCCGTAGATAGAACTCTTTTTACAACTAATAAAAGTTTAAAATCAATGCCAATATCTAGTGGTCTAACAGATTATAATAAAAGAAATATTAAATTCATTCCTTATAACGATATTAAAAAATCAAAAAAAATTTTAGATAAAATAAAAAAGAACATTTCCTGTATTCTAATCGAACCAATACAATCTAGCCTACCACAACGTAATATGGGAAGTTATTTAAAATTTTTAGAAAAATATTGTAAAAAAAATAATATAATTCTAATTTTTGATGAAACAATTTCAGGCATAAGGTTTAATGGTTCAACGGTTCAAAAAATTTATAATTTAAAACCTGATATTTCAACTTTTGGGAAGTGTTTCGGTGGGGGTTTGCCTATAGGTATCATAGCCGTAAAAAAAAATATCTTAAAAAAAATTTCAAAACTTAAATTAAAAGTATTTTTTGGCGGTACTTTTTCCGGTAATCAGATTTCGACATATCTTGGCAAAACAACCCTGGAGTATATTCTTAAAAATAGAAAAAAAATATTTTCAGATCTTGAGAAAAAATCTTCATATTTAGAGGAAAACATTAAAAAATATATTCACTATAATAACATTAAGGCAAATGTTTTTAGATATTATTCAATGTTTAGAATAGTGTTTTCAAAAGATATACCCAAAGATAGGGTTGAGAGAGATTTTTTAGAGAAAAATAAAAATAAAAAAATCGATCAATTAAGAAAGTTTTTATTTAGCAAGGGTATTTATTATCCGTCTAATGGAATTTTATTTATATCCACGCAAACAAACTACTCAGACCTAAAAAAGTTGACAAAATATATTAATCAAGCATTAGAAAAGTTTTTCAAATGAAGCTCAATCCTACTATAAAAAAAAATATAAATAGAAGAAAAGTTATAGTTGACGATAAGGTTTATACTTTTAAAAATATACCTATGCCTACTTGGGTAGAACTAAGTTTAATTGATGTCTGTAATAGAAGCTGTTCCTTTTGTCCAAAATCAGACCCCGCAGTTGCTCCTGATACATTTCAAATGATGAGTAGAAAGCTAATTGATAAAGTCCATGATGATTTGAAGTCAATTAATTATAAGGGCGCTATAGCATTAGCTGGATATGGAGAGCCTCTTCTTCACAAAGATATAAATTATATAGTTGAAAAATTGTCTAAAGTTGCTCCAGTAGAAATCATTACTAATGGGGATACTTTGACTAGTAAACAATTGCAAAATTTATATTTAAGCAAAGTAAACAAAGTTTTAGTTAGTATGTATGACGGTCCTCACCAAATTGAAAAATTCAATAAAATGGCAAAACAAGCAAATGTTCCTGAGGATTTAATGATTTTAAGGGACAGATGGTATAATGCTGATAGTGAATTCG
>MDTG01342859.1_pt1 | contig 11304 bp, 5 predicted proteins | sample 811421 | NCBI WGS metagenome assembly MDTG01 (sample SAMN05326645, study PRJNA326480) | marine metagenome | isolation source: seawater | place: Pacific Ocean: South East | collected 2011
AAGCGTCTAAAACCTTATCACCACCCTGCTTTTCTATTGCAGTGTTTACATGGAAAATAGCGTTATCTATGTTTTCAAAACCTTTTGCATCACCTAAATCACCGTAGCCAGAGTTTTTTAAAGCAGTAACCATTGTTTCGTTATCACTATTACCAAAAGTAAATTGCTGATTTATTAAAGCATCGTATATAGACGCTCCTACTCTTTTGTCAGTTATTTCTTCTAACTTGTGTTTATCCCATATATTAGTTTTGAAATAATTAGACACAATATTTTTACCCTCATCTTCTGTTCCAGAAAACTCTGCCTCAAACTGAGAATTAACAGCGTCCCAACTAGCTTGATCTTTTGGAACTTCAATGTTATTCCAACTTGCCCAAGTACCTAAAGTTAAACCGTAAAATGTTTTAGAATAAGCAACGCTACCGCCGTCTAAAACAGTTTGATTACCTGCATCTGTCTTATCAGTGCTTACACCAGCTTCTGCTTCAGCAGCTAAATTATGGGCGTAGTTGAATTTTTCAGCCATTTATTATTATTTAATTAAATTTTTGGAGCAGGCATTGTTCTATCAACCTGACTTCTTATACCTTGACGATTATTATTTGTGACACTGCTTTGGCTGTTATTATTAATAGCAATAGGGTCATAGTTAAACATATCTGACATTTCAAAACCTCCACCACCAGGCATTTCCCACTCCTCAGGGTTTCCACCTAAACCTAAATTTTTGTAATAAGGGGATGTAGCTAAAAATCTGTTAAAAGCTTCTAGTTGGCCAGGTTCTGAAAGAATAAATTCTTTTTCTTCTTTACCTATAATAACATTAACCTCTCCTTTTTTTCTACTTTCTGCAATTTCTTTGTCAGAACCTTCTTGCAAAGTACCTATTTCAATGCCGTAAGCACTTCCAAAAAGATTTTCGTATTTATCAAGAGAAGCTTCCATGTTTCCAGAATTTTGCATTACGTTTTTAGAAACCATATCAAAATATAATGGCAGTTTTTGTTTTTTAGCCTGATCATCGTAAACGTCTGTAAAACCACCCTTACCATCTGGTAATTTTAAATATTCACCTTTCATATCTTTTTTAACGTTAAACTGGCTGTTGTAAGTTTCAGAAACAGCGCTGCCATACCATTTGCTCATACGTTTCATGTTTTGACCTGCAAAACGTTTTTGTCTAAGGTAATTTGTAGCTTCTTCTTTACTCCAATTAAAATTACCATCTTTGTCAAAAGCAGGCGCTAAAAATCTATCAACAGTCGGTCCGCTAGTAGCTTGCTCCTCGGTTAATGGTGTTGTACTTGGGTTTCTTGCGTCATCTGTTTTTGTATCAAAAGTTATGTATTCACCAGTGTCATCCATGTAAAACTCTTTTGGTAAGTTTCCTGAAGCAAAAGCGTTTGCAAACGTTAAATCTTGACCATCATCTACAATATCAGTAAAAAACATAGACATTTTTTCATTAGTAGTAGCTAGTTTATCAGGATCTGAGTCAGATTTTAAAGAATTAATTTTACTTAAAAACTCACTAGCCGCACCTTCTTTTGTAAGTGGTTTTGTAGCTCCAACTCCAGCTTCTCTTTTATCATTGTAAAATTCGTAAGCAGCTTTACCACCATTTTTATACTCGCCTTGTGGTGAAGGTAATGGGTTGTTTTTATCATAAATAGTACCGTCAGGCATTGTTACTTTTAACCTGTACCCATCTTCTTTTGGGTATTCTATTTTAATACCGGTTTGATCTTGACCGTTTATAGCTAAATGTATACCTTGTAAATGACCTTTTTGCGTTTTATTTAACATGTCATTATACTGACCATCAATTTCAAAATTACCCATTTTTAATTGAGCAAGTTGTTTATTACCAGCGTCTACGTTTTGAATATACCCAGCTGCTTCAGTAATTTTTTTCTGAGCACCTAAATCACCTTTGTTTTTAGATAATATTCTAGCTTGTTCTTGGTAAAGACCACTAACTTCTTTCATTAAACCTTCCATACCAACTACATTTTCGTTACCGGCTAATTGAGTATCTTCAAGTAGAGGTACTGATTCTAAAGGTGGTTTGTTTTCCATTAAACTGTTAAACGTCCCTTGTTGCTGGGCAACTTGAGCGCCTAAAAAATCCATACCAGGCTTACCAGTTGACTTATAAGCTGCATCAAACGCTTTGTACGAAGCCACAGCAGCGCCACCATCACCGAATGCTACTTGTGTTTGTTTTAATATATTTCCATCTGCCGATCCAGCAGCCGCTTTTGTTGCCATATTTTATTGTTTTTTAATTTCTACCGAACTTCCACTCTTCAGTACCTGTACCAACACCTGAGGCGTAACCAGTACCAACAGCACCTGCTAATTCACCAATACCACCAGCTACCATCGCTTTGTGAGCCGCTATATCTTGCTTTGCAGCACCAAGTCTTTGAGCACCCATACCAAGTAAAGTACCTTGCTTAGTCATTTGCATTGACTGTTGTTGAGCAGCTCCTTTACCATAAGCCATGTCAGCTTGCATTTCCATTTGTTGCTCCATCATACCTCCTTTTGCCATTGCTAATTGATTAGCAGACTCTTGTTTTCCTAGTTGTGCTGATATAGCTGCACCTTGCTGCATACTTTGATTAGCTAATGCTTGAGCTAAAGAAGCAATACCACTACCACCAGCTGATCTTTGCAAACCTTGCATCATGTCAGCTTGAGACTGTTGAAACATTCTGCTTTGAAAATCAGCCGCTTGAGTATTTACGGTTAAATCTTCAAAAGTGTTTTCAAAGTTTTTTTGCATGCCTTCAAAAGGATTTTTAATTTCAAGATCTCTATATCTTTGTTTTTCTAAATCAAATTCTCTTTGTGACTTTCTTAATTCTTCTCTTCTAGCTTTACCACCAGCCAAGCCCATGCCTATTTTGGCTAAACCCCCAACTGCTCCTGATATTGCCATTATTGCTAAAGGACCCATGTTATATTGTTTTGTTTAATGTCATATGTAATATAGTTACATTTATTGATTATTATTTACTACTTCTTACCACTTCTACACCCACGTTAAATAACTCTGCTTTTTCTTTTGAGTTGTTAACAAATTTTGCGCTAGCGTAATAACCTTTTAGTCTAGCCAACTCTACAGCATTATTTTTACTAAAAAACATAAAATAATTTTCAGGATTTTGATAACCTACAGTGTCATAATTAACACCACCTGGCAAGCTAGTCACTGATAAGTTAACGCTGTCAATAACTATATCTCTACCGTTTATGCTAGTTATAAAACCCGCTAATTTTATACCACCTGTAGCTGCATTGTAATTTCCAGTTCCAAACTGCTGCGTAGCACGCTCACAAAAAAACAACATGTCATTAACTTTTAATGATTTATTTAAATCTGTATTTACTGTGTAAGTTACAATTGCCATATTAGTAAGCTTCTGTTATTGTTATTATTTTGTTTAAATCTAAAGTAAAGGCAAAATCTTCTCTTGGAACTTTTGTAAATTCAATTTTACCAGTCACTACGCCAGTAGCAGCGCTTCCTTTAAAGTATATATCTGTATCTACGGGTATTGTAGTAGCGTTTGTACCACTAACAACTATAGTGTCTGCGTCAGTAACACTAGAAACAGTTAAGGCTTGATTTAAACCTATCATTTCAATAGTATTACCAGCTTTTATACCATTAGTACTGTCTATGTCTACACTAGTACCAGTACTCCACTCTGTTTTTATTTGACTTTTAACATTAAAATCAGTGTTGTTACCAGTGTCGTTATTAGTAACCGTACCAAGAGTAAAAGCTAAGTCTTTAATAATCAAGCGAGCATCGTAAAGTCTTCTAGCGGCGTCTATTCCATACCCTAGAAAAATCATAGTTGTATTATCACCTATGGTTTGGCCATTACTCATTGTAATTGTTTTTGTTTCTTTATTAACTAACTTTAAAAAAGTAATTCCAGTATAATCAGTTTGAACATCTCCTTCGTTACTTTCTATTCTAACTATTTTCATACCAGGATATAAATTGTCAACATCATCTAAAACTACCGTTGTTGAACCTAAAACAGTTCCGTTAACGGTTTTTGATATTGTAGTATAAAAATCATCTTGAGTAGGTTGTTTTATTATACTCATCGTGTGATCAGCAGAGTTTGTTGTAACAGTCCAGTCTAAGCTTACTTGATTAGCAGCAGAGTTACCTTCGATATTATTAGATGTTGTAAACACTGTGTTTTTTGGTTTTACAAAAGTTACGTTAGAAGGTTCAACAACATCTGTATCTCCGTGCAACAAGGACAACGTTGTTGTTACATCTAAATACTGGTATATAGAACAAGGGTATGCTAAACTACCATTATCGTTACGAGTTGTGTCGTAATTAGGTATTTTGTAAACTAAACTGGTTGACAAAGAGTTATCAAATGAGGTTTCAAAATGGCTTTCAGCATAAACGTAAATTTCGTATTTACTATCAGATGCAACAGTTGGAAACGTTATAGACGTATTGTAAACACCTTCTTCGTTTGTAGTTTTTTGTGAAAGTCTATATGGAGTTGTTGCAAAAGCCTTTGTTTCAAAGTTGTAATAACTATTAATTCCATTTGTCATGTATATACTAAACACAGCACCGGCATCACCAGAAACATAAAGTTTTCTTATAGTTTTAGTTTTAGTTAAATCACTATTATCTATTATTACTGACTTTATTTTTTTCATATTAATTTATAATTACTGTTACTTCGTTAGAACGTTGAACTCTTCCGTTAGCGTCCGTTACTTTTAACCTAAAGCCAAAATACGTGTCCACACCATCTAACGCCCACTGAGCTTCAGTTAAAGAAGCATAACTTGATATAAGGGCTGGTGAAGTAGGGTTAGTACTAGGGTCAAACGGAGTTCCGTAATTACCTACAAAAGGAGTTGTTTCACCACTAGTAACAGGGGACTCAAAACCAGGCATATGCGCTGGTTGAAACAATTCGTTAACAGATATAAGTAACTGGCTGTTATCAAAAGTGTTGCTAGATTTTATAAGGGGTATGTTTGCTTTTGTTGGTACCGTTGTCCAACCAGCATTTCCACTCCAATCTCCAGCAATAATAGCATCAACTGTTCCGGAGTCTTTAGCATATTCCATTTCGTAAATATAAGGCTCGTGCGTAGCATCTGCAACACCAGTGTTATCGTAAGCAAATGCACTCGTAGAGTCGTCAACGTAAAACTGATGTTCGTTAAAAACAATACCACCTCCAAGGTTGATGTTTTGTTGTAATGGAATAGTGCCAATATTTAGTATTGGTGAAATAAATGGATTATCAAACAAACAAGAACCATCAGAAACCGTAACTAAAGAATTGTGGTTTGAAGAAGAAGTGATACCATTAGGGTCAAGACAGCCAAGAACAACATCAAAGTTTTCAACATAACTTCTACTTCCAGTAACCGCGTTTATTGTAGAATCAAACCAATAAAAAGTAAACGTACCGTTGACAGTACCATCGGTAGTTAAAGTTATATTTTCATCCCAAGTGTTAGTGTACGGCACGTTATTACCTGTTAAATCTGGTTGGCCAGGCACTGTGATTACATAATCAAAATAAGATGGAAAATCAGTTATATTACTATCATCTATGCTATACACAATTTGCGAAAAACCACCAAAATTTACATCAGCGTTTACTTCTGGTGCATTACCTGAAAATGGCGGTATTACTGGACCTAAAGGAACACCAGTAACTACAAAGTCTTGTAAAGTACCAACGCCTTGTGTTGTAAAACTTTCTGTGAGGTCAGCGCTTAAACCAAATTTACCTTTTATAGGACTAAACCATTCGTCTTGTTTTGAAATAAAATTTAAAGCTGTAGCGCCTTGGTATTCGTTTGTGCTTATATCTTCAACATACCAACCTTGAGTAGTAAATCTATTTGCATAAGTTTGATTAGAATAAGAGTCTAGCGTTTGCCCTTTACTACCCTCGTAGTTAATAGCAGAATAAGTCTTAATAGTTTGAGGTTCTTGGTTAAACAAAACCTCAATTGATGAAGGAACAAAACTTCCTCCAGCTCCTAAATAAAAAGTATTTCTATCTACATTTTTATCGTGGTGTTTGTAAGCATTACCTTTTTTAAATGTAAAAAATTCATTTGCAACACTTACAGAGTTTTCTGGTATAAAAGACTTAAAGCTAACCCAACCTTTTTCCGATTCTTTATAACTTAAAGTATAGTTGTTGGCATCGTTATATTGATCCAAATAATTAGACTTTAATGTTAAATTATACTCTTGCTTTCTAGCGTCGTAACCTCCTATTAAATATTTTTTACCTTTTAAATTATCAAAAAACCAAGTTTTCATACCAGCTTCTGATATAGGAGTTAAACCATCTTTAGACAATCTAATTACAGCGCCTCTTTGTTTATCAGTAAAATAAGCTCTATAACTTTCTTTAGCAAAAGACTCTGGATTTTTTGATATACCATAGTCACCAGTGAAAGGTATTGTTTGACCAAGAACATTAGTACTAGCCGTTAATTGAGGATTACCATCAGCGTTAAACAAAGCATCTTTACTAGCTAAAACTTTAATTACTTTATCTTCACAAAAAGTTATTAAATCTGTATTTCTACTAAATAGCTTTTGTATACTACCGTAGGTAGGATTTATATCTTTAGTAATTTTCTCTCCTTGTATAAATTGATTAAGATCATTAGTTCCGCTTGTAGAATTATAAATACCGGAATATATTAAACCACTAGCCCTTCTTTCTTCTTTATATAAGTTACCTTCTAAAGTGGTAGAAACTTTAGCGCCTTTATCTATTGCCACTTGGTTAAAAGTATCTTTTATCCTATTAGACTCAACACCATTGCTATAAGAATAAGCGTTAAACCAAGGTAGTTCTACAGCTGTTGTGTTATGAAAATCAGTGTTAAGAGTTATTTGGTTTGTATTGTTAGCTCCTAAAGCAACTTTAAACTGAATAGTTGTTTCTTCGTCACTAAACATTATAACATCGCCAATTGATAAAAACATATCTTGATAAACACCTGTTATACCTAAAAACGTAATAACACCATCATCACTAACGCTTAAAACAGAAGCTCTTTGACTACCACCACCACCTTGCAAGCCAGTTGTTGAACCTAAACTTGAAGGAAAACCTATCCAAGGAGCGAGTTTAACGCTCATATTTGGTTTTATATACTTGTGAATACTTTGTTTTGTTAGTTTAATTGGATATTTGTCACTAGCCTCATAATAAAGATTTAAATCTACATCTTGTTTAGGTTCAGTTTCCCAAACTGCAGGGTCTTCAGGTAGTTCTTCATCGTCAATCAAAGGTTCTATAACTTCTAAAGTGTAGCCTTGGGCTTTTAAAATACCGCTTCTTATAGAAGCTCCATTACCACTACCAGTAACTCCATCAACTTCAAATTGTGCAAAAGGATCTGTGTTAGGTGAGTAACCATTCATAGGTTCTTGGCCATCGTGTGGTGCTAATGGATCCCAAGAAACAGGCTTGTCTAACCACAACCTCCAGTTTCTACTCCAATTTTCAGGTCTTCTACCTCTTCTACCGTCATTGTTAGTTGAGTCAACTTGATGCTCATACCTTAATTTATAAACATTTTGAACTCCAGTTATTGTATATATCGTACCATCTGGATCTTCTGCCCACCTAATTCTAGTGCCTGGCGATAAAGTATTAACAAAAGAACTTTCCCCAGCATAGTTACTGTTTTTTTGACCTTCTCCAATGTTATATATAGAAGGTTCATCTATTGACCAACCCTCTCTACTATAATCACCTAGGTAATAAGTATAATCCCCACTGAGATTCATAGGTGGTGGCTGGTTGTATTGCATTCTGCTTGGGTAATTACCGTAATTTCCTCTATCGTCATGTAAATTATCTGGATCAGGCTCTATACCCGTAAAACCTAACTCAATTCTAGCTACAGTGCTGTAATTTACAATACCAATTCCAACTGATTCAAAACCTGTATTTGAACTAACGTCTGTGTGGTTTGCCGAGCTAAAAGTACCGCTAGTATCACTACCACCGCTAAACTCACCCTCGCAACTAGATCTAAAACCGTCTATATACCAAATATCTTCAAAAGAAGTTTCTGTAGGTGTTGTGTTGTGTGCTCTTCTATCTCCAATATCTAAAGTACCACTAGTTCTTGCCCAAGCAGTAAACTTATAAAAGAAATCGTTTAATTTATTTTTATTATTTGTCTGAGAGTTAAAAGAACTATTACTTTGTGTAAATCTTCCAGTATTTTCCCATGTAAGACCGTTTTCATGCCAGTCATTTTTATCTGTATTACCATCAGAGTGTAAAGCCATATGCTCTGGAGACATATAGTATATTTTCTTTGAAGCAAGTACTCTGTACTCTGTATCTGCTGTAACTTTTTTATCTATATTAGTTCTAAAAACCTCATCTCTTTGAATTTTTACAAAAAATCTACCATCAAATTTTGGAGAGTTTTCTAATTTACGCTTTTCAAACCGTATTGCTGTTGCGTTTTCTATTTGATTATTGCTAGAGTCGTATATAAATGTAACGTCACTTTCAAATGTTCCATCAATTTTCATATCAAGCATTGTTCCACTAACAACACCATCAGCGTCTGTTGTTGCTGAAATATTTGTTATTCTATAATCTTTAGATTTTTTAGCAGTTCCAGACTGTTCAAATCTAACCCAAAGCTCTTCAGAACCTTCTAACGCTTTGTATATATTATCTAAGCTACTGTTAATAAAAGGATCGTAATTTATACCAAAACCATCCCTTGATTGTAGTGGAAACTTACCAGCATCTTGACCAAAAATATCATTATTTGAGTTGTTGTGAAACTCAAGACCTTGGTTTAATTTTTTTAACTTTATATAGTCAGGAGCATTGTTTTCAATTGCTAAAACTTTATATCTTGCAGACTCTATTATTAAAGCGTCTGAATCAGCACCTTTTTTTAAAATTAAAAAATCATCTTCGTCTACTTTATTTCTATCTGACGAAGCAAAAGCAACCCAAGTATTACCGTCGTCTGCATCATACCAACGGTCCATAGCTAAATTATAATATTCGTTAGAATTTTCTTTTACAAAAAACTTATAATGTGTTGCGAATAAAGGTGGAGGAGTTTGTAGCTTTACTTTAAGCTGATTAGAGTTTTTAGCGTTAGCTTTAGGGACATTTATGGATGCGCTACCACTTGTTAATATAGGTGTTTGTCTGCCATATTTATCAAAATATACAACACCTAACTGATAATCTCTTAATGATTTTAATGTTTTAACTGGTATATTTGCACCAGCAGAATTATTAAAATCTTGAATACTAACTAAAAAGTTAGGATTAGTTTCTACTAAATTGTAGTTTTGTAAATAATTACCATACACTATTCTGTTACCGGTAACTTCTTGAGCAAGAGCTTTTCTAGGTACATTGTCCCAAGGTCTTATTGTTTGATTTGTAGGTAAAGTTGAAGATATACTTTCTGCTTTAACCTCGTATCTACCCGTAAGCTCACTGTTAATATTAGTTGCGTTCCAATCTGTAGAGTCTTTTTTAACAGTGTCAAGAACATATATGTTAGGTGAATTTGATTCTTTATATAAAATATCAACAGCAACTACGTCTTCTGGAACATCGTTAGATATAAATTCTTTTATAAACAAACTTGACAATCTATTTGTCATACCTGTATTATAACCTTTTCTAGGGTGAAAATCAAAATTACCTGGAATAAAAGCTATTTCAGAAAAACCACTTATAGTAGAAAATTGATTATTAGGATATTCATATCTTAATGCAAATCTAGGAAATTTAAACTCAAAAAGCTTGTCTTTTTCTTGATAAAGATCTACTACAAATTGTGGAGGTAAACCAGTGTTACTGTCTAAACCTGTAGGAGTGTTAGGGTTTATAGAAACTACTTCAAACTCTAAAAGCGCAAAAGTATCTAGCTGATTGTCTTGTATAACAGCGTATAGTTTTAGTTTTATATCAAACTCTGTTAGCGGTGTAATGTCTGGAATTACTTCATAATTTTTTAATATAACAGTATCGCCTAACTCCCAATTAAATCGCCCTAAAGCAGAGTTGGCTTTTGTAATATCTAAAGTAACATGATCTTCAACTTCAACAGCATCAAAGTCAAAACTTGTAGTACCGCTAATAATACCAGACCTTAAACTATCTGACATTTCTAAAATTGGTGGTGATATAGGTGCTTTTTTAATAACTGTTACATGGTCTTCTTCTACAGGTTGTTGAGGGTTTAGCATTGTGTTTTCTAAACCACTTGCATCGGTATTTTCAATTGATGTTTTTATATTTATTTGTTTTGGCTCGTTAATATTATCAGTCCAAAACAAAAGATCTTCAATAATATTTATACCTGTTATAATAACATTAGGTTGAAAATTTAGAGCTCTACTTATTATGTCAGGATCGTTTGGGCAAGTTAAAACACTTGATTTTTTTACAAACTTAAATAAAGCCGTTGAAGTTTCTTGCGGTGATAAACTACCTAGATTAACATCATTTTCTAAAGTTATAAGAGTATTACCTGAGCCGTTATAATCTTTTTGTATAGAAACAACCGGGTTGTCGTTCCAGTAACAAAGTTGATTAAAAACATCTATATATTGAGCAACCATACCTATACATATACCGCTTGACTGAGAGTCAGCTATTGTAATTGTATTAGCAATATCATCATGGTTTCCATACCCAGCAGTAATCTCGTAAATATCTAAAAATACAGGGGTAACAGTACCATTTTGATATTTGTAAATAGCATCTTTATTAGCGCCAACGTTTAAACCACCATAAACTTGACCTTTTACAAACCAGTAAAAACAATCATTTTTTTCATCTGCAATAGCACCAACCACACAAGAGCCATCACCTATATCCATACCTGTTACTAAAGAATTACCTAATATATTTTGAGCAGTACCTACATCAGAACCTTCTGAAGTAGATATTTGTATATTCATTGCATCTCTATATTGACCATTAGGTACTAATCTTTCGTCAAGGTCTTTATTCATCTTACCTTGCGCAAAAGTATTCTTTATTTCTGCCATGTGTTAGTGTTTTATCTGTTTAGATTTACCTCTTAGTATTTGAGTAAGCTCTTCTAGTTTTATATTTGACAGCCTTAGTTTTGCTTTTCTAACAGAAGCAAACTTTTGTCTTTTAAGTCTATTTACTATATACTCAGGAACGTTTTTCTTACCCGACATAACCGCATATGCTATACACATATACATAGCTTCTTCTG
>MDTG01367455.1_pt1 | contig 11304 bp, 9 predicted proteins | sample 811421 | NCBI WGS metagenome assembly MDTG01 (sample SAMN05326645, study PRJNA326480) | marine metagenome | isolation source: seawater | place: Pacific Ocean: South East | collected 2011
AGGCGTGCCGCCAGCGTACGTTCTGAGCCATGATCAAACTCTCAAGTTTAAAAACGGCGCACACTAGCTTCTACATAAATATCAAAAAATATTTATGTAATGTTGAAGTGTGTACGACAAATTTTGGTAACCTTAACCGTCCACACTTCTCTTCTTAAAATTTAAACAATTAAAATAGCTAATTAGGCATCAAGCCTAATGTTCACAATATTTTTATTGAGAAAGTGTGACGCTTATAATCTAAAATTTGCTTAAATCAAGCGGTAAGGATAAAAAAAAACCTTAAAAAAACAAGTAAAATTAAGACTTTTTGGTATATTAACCTAATAAATTAAATTCTAACTTGTAAAATATGAAGTTAAATCAAATATTTCCACCATATAAAATATCGAAAAATTTAGAGTTTTTTTTTGTATTAATCCTTATTTTAATATCTATAGCAATTACTTTAATTTATAATTCCTCAAAAAGCTATTCAGAAAAGCAATACGTTAATCTGATAGATAACCTTTATTTTCAGAAGACTGTAAATAACATCTTTAATAATTTATCTCCAAAATATCATAATATCGAACATCAAGTTCTTAAAAATGAAACTTTAAATAGTGTATTAAAATCTTATGATTTGCCTGATAATGAAATAGATTTTTTAATAAAATATTTTAAATTAAATAATATAACAAATACTTTAAGAGTAAATCAAAAATTAAATTTTACCATTAATAAAGCAACAAATAAAATCTCTAAATTTATAATTCCCACTAGTAAAACTAAAAAAATTTTGTTTAATCGTAATTTTGAAAAAAACGAGTATAGCGTAAACGAAGTTGTAACAAATTTAAAAAAAAAAATTATATTTAAAGAAGGTAAAATAGTTCAAAGCTTATACAAAAGTGCAATAAATAATAAAATTCCACCTAATATTATAATTGAGTTTGCAAGAATTTATGGTTTTCAAATAGATTTTCAAAGAGATATAAGACGAAATGATACCTATCAAATTTTTTATGAAATATACGAAGATGATAAAAAAAAGATTTATAATACTGGTAATATTATTTTTGCAGATCTTAGTTTAAGTAATCAAAGCAATGCATTTTATCATTTTAATGATAATGGTGAGGAAGGACATTTTGATATTAATGGTAAGAGTGTAAAAAAAGCTTTGATGAAAACTCCAATTAATGGGGCAAGACTCTCATCAAAATTTGGAATGAGAAAACATCCTATTGATGGATATAACAAAATGCACAGAGGAACTGACTTTGCAGCACCTGAGGGAACTCCTATAATGGCTTCGGGTGATGGTGTAGTAACAAAAGCTTCTTGGTGCGGCGGTGGAGGAAATTGCGTAAAAATAAAACATAATTCTAGTTACTCAACAGTTTATGCACATATGTCTAAATTTGCTTCACAAATTAAAAAAGGCAAAAGAGTTAAACAAGGACAAATCATTGGATATGTTGGCTCAACAGGAAAATCTACAGGTCCACATTTACATTATGAAGTAATTTTTAATGGTAAAAGAATTAATTCCCAAACACTTGATTTGCCATCTGGAAAAATATTAAAAAATAAATCAAGAAAACTATTTGAAGTAAGTAAATTAAAAATAGATGTTTTAAAATCTGAGATTATTGCAGGTATTAACTAGAGGCTATTATTTTTTCTTTATCAGGATCGACTTTAATTTCTTGTGATTTTTCTTCAATCGTTTTTGTTTTTTCCAGGTTTGAAGAATTCATACTTTTATCTTTCTCATTTTGCACCCTTACAAAGTGATCCGAATGTTGAAAATAACTTTCAGATAGAATTTTATCGCCATTTGATAGTGCTTCCCTTGCTAGATTATTGTATTTCTCAATTAATCTTCCAGCGTTTTGATTATTTATTCTATGGTTTTTTCTATGAACATTAGTATTTGTAATCAAAGATTGATTATCTAAATTTCTATTTGAATTCCTGTCGCCATTAGATCTAAATTTTTGTCTTTTGCTGTGATTTCTAAAAGTTCTCATATTTGATTATTTCTTTGTACTAATTATACACCTGTCTATATTATTATAATCTTTAACTATTTTATTAACATAAAAATTTGAAGCTCTTAATTGTTTCATAACTTTAAACTTTTGATCAAATCCAATTTCTAACAATAACTTTCCACCAACTTTTAATAAATTAGAGGATTTTTTTATCACTTTATATAGAAGTAATGAACCATCCAAACCTCCTCTTAAAGCAACCATTGGCTCATAATTCACTATATCCTTAGCTAAATATTTTATACTTAAGTTATTAATATAAGGAGGATTTGATACTATTAAATCATATTTACCTTTGTAAAAATTGTCAACAGATGATTTATAAAATTTAATTCTATTTTCTAAATGATGCAATTTTGCATTAATTTCCGCTACTTTTAAAGCTTTTTTGGATACATCAATTGCTACTCCTTTAACATTATGTAGTTCTTTTAAAATTGAAATTATTAAACAACCGGATCCCGTACCGATATCAAGTATTTTTTTATTTTGATATTTATTTACTAATTTTAACGTTTCTTCAATTAATATTTCAGTATCAGGTCTTGGTATTAAAACATTTTTATCAACATAAAAATTATTTTTCCAAAATTCTTTTCTTCTTAAAATATATGCGACTGGCTCATTTAATTTTCGTCTATTTATTAAATTTTTATATAGAGCTGATTTTTCATTATCTAAAATATAATCTGGGTTGAGAATTAAATACTTTAAATCTTTTCTTAAAACATGACATAATAAAATTTCTGCGTCAATTTTAGAGTTTTTTAGTTTAGAAGATAAAAGAGATTTATAAGCGAAATTTAATACCTTATTTATACTATGACTCATCATTTTATTTAGGTCAGAAGTTCCTCTTGCGCATGTAGGTTAAGATTCTCAATTATATCATCAAAAATCTCTCCTTCCATGAATTCATTTAATTTATGTAAAGTTAAATTTATTCTGTGATCTGTAACTCTTCCTTGAGGAAAATTATAAGTTCTTATTCTTTCAGATCTATCACCAGTGCCAATTTTATTTTTTCTGTCTTTTGATCGTTCATCCTCTTTTTTTTTTCTTTCAAATTCATAAATCCTTGCTCTTAAAATTTTAAGTCCTTTTTCTTTGTTTCTTATTTGAGATTTTTCATCCTGTTGACTTACTACTATACCCGTTGGTATGTGTGTAATTCTTACAGCTGAGTCAGTTGTATTTACACTTTGGCCCCCGGGTCCACTGCTTCTAAATACATCTATTCTTAAATCTTTATCTTCGATTTTAACGTCTATTTCTTCAGCCTCTGGTAAAACAGCAACTGTTGCTGCAGAAGTATGGACTCTTCCCTGCGTTTCCGTATCTGGAACTCTTTGAACTCGATGAACACCGCTCTCATATTTTAATGTAGAATAAATATTTTCTCCTTTTATAATAGCAATAACCTCTTTTAAGCCTCCCGCATCACTTTTGGATATACTTATAACTTCTAGCAGCCACTTTTTTTTGTTACAAATCTTTTCATACATTTTAAACAAATCAGCTGCAAAAAGGCTAGCCTCAAGACCTCCTGTGCCTGCTCTGATTTCAATTATAGCATTTTTTTTGTCTGCTTCATCCTTTGGCAATAAAAATATAATGAGTTTTTTTTGTACTTTATCTTTTTTTAAAACAAGCTCAGACAACTCCTTATTAGCTAAGCTCCTCATATCTTCATCCGTATTTTTATCATTTATAATCTTTTCTAAATCCCTTTTTTCTGATTCAAAGGAAGCATAAAACTTTGCTTCTTTAATTATATCATTAAGGTTGGAGTACTCCTTTGACATCTCAGCAAATTTTTTTTTATCTACTTTTGAGGAAGATAAATCAGATTCTAACTTTGAATGTTTTGAGATAAGATTTTTAACTTTTTCTTCTGGTATCATTTTTTATTAGCTTTTAACTCTGCAGCCTTTTTTTCTACTAGATCAATTACCTTTTTTATGATTTCATCATTTTTAAGTTTTTCACTTTGAACTCCATTTAAGTAAAGCATATTGCTGTCTTTACCACCACCAGTAATTCCTATGTCAGTAAAAGCAGCCTCTCCAGGTCCGTTTACCACACACCCTATTATTGATAAGGTTATATGCTCTTTAATGTGTGCTAATTTTTCCTCAAGAATTTTTACTGTATTAATTACCTCGAAACCTTGTCTGGCACACGAAGGACATGCTATTACCTTCACTCCCCTATTTCTTAGACCAATTGATTTTAATATTTCATTAGCTGTTTTTATTTCCTCAACAGGGTTTTCAGATAAAGAAACTCTTATTGTGTCTCCTATACCATTCATAAGCAAATTTCCTAAACCTATAGCAGATTTTACACTCCCAGGCCTTTGGCTTCCTGCTTCTGTAACTCCAAGATGTAAAGGATAATTAGTTTTTTCTGATAATAATTCATAAGATTTTACTGATAAAAAAACATCTGAAGATTTTACACTTACTTTAATTTCATTGAAATCTAGGTCTTCGACTATTTCGATATTTCTCAACGCACTCTCAACAAGAGCTTCAGGACATGGTTCTTTATACTTCTCAAGAATATCTCTCTCTAAAGATCCTGCATTTACACCAATCCTTATCGAACAATTGTTATCTTTTGCTGCTTTAATTACTTCTGATATTTTTTCTTTATGTCCTATGTTTCCGGGGTTTATTCTCAGGCAATCTGCCCCATTCTTGGCTGCTTCTATTGCTCTTTTGTAATGAAAATGAATATCAGCGACAATCGGGATTGGACTGTTATTTTTTATTTCTTTCAAAGCTTTTGTAGATTCTTCGTCAGGACACGAGATACGTACTATATCTCCTCCGGCATTAAAAATTTCCTCGATTTGTATTAGTGTTTTATTTATATCAGTGGTAATTGTATTAGTCATAGACTGGACGCTAATAGGATGATTTCCCCCAATTTTCACATTACCAACTTTAATTATTTTTGTTTTTCTTCTTTTAATGTCTCTAAATGGTCTTACGCTCATTTTCCTAGCCCAAATTCATTGTGAAGGGAACTAACTGCTTTTTTAGTATGAATCTTGTTTATTAAAACAGATATTTTTATTTCAGAGGTTGAGATTACTTGAATATTTATATTATTTTTAGCTAATGCTCTAAACATTCTATAAGTCACACCAGGAGTGGTTATCATTCCTACGCCAATTATTGATACTTTTGAAACATTCTTTTTAATTACAATACTGCGGAAACTTATATTTTTATTTTTTTTTATTAATTTTTCACATTTAAATAAATCTTCAGTTTTCACTGTGAACGTTAAATCAGTCTCTTTTCCATCAGATGATATATTTTGTACTACCATGTCAACATTGATTGAGCTTTTATATAATGGTTCAAAAATTGAAGCTGCAATACCTGGTTTATCTACTACTCCTATTAATGTAACTTTTGAGTCATTCTTTGTAAAAGATATTCCTGTAATTATTTTACTTTTATTTATATTTTTTCTTTTAGTAATTAATGTTCCAGTTTTTTTTTTGAAAGAGGATTTTACATCAATATTAATTCTGTTTAGTCTTGCATCTTGTATTGATGCTGGCTGCATGACTTTTGCTCCTAGAGATGCCATTTCTAACATTTCTTCGTAAGAAATTTTATCAATTTTTTTTGCATTTTTAATCAAATTAGGATCGGTTGTGTAAACACCCTCAACATCTGTGAATATTATACATTTTTCTGCATTAAAAAATTTAGCTATCTGTATCGCAGTAGCGTCAGATCCTCCTCTCCCTAAAGTCGTTAATCGATTTTCATAGTTGATTCCTTGGAAACCAGTTAATATTGGTATACCTCCAGAATTAATATATTTTATTAAGCGGCTTTTAAAAATATTTACTATTCTTGAATTTTTAAAATTACCTTCAGTAAAAATTGGTACCTGCCAACTTAACCAAGATCTAGATTTAAAGCCCAGGTTTTCTAGACATCCCGAAATAAGCGCACACGACATCTGTTCTCCAGACGACAATAAAACATCATATTCTGCAGAATTAAAGTTTTTACTAATTTCTTTTGTTTTTTTAATAAGATTATTTGTAACTCCACTCATTGCAGATGAAACAACTATAACTTTATATTTTTTCTTAGAATATAAAGAAATAATTTTTGCAACTCTTTTGATTTTGCTTATTGATCCAACTGATGACCCCCCAAATTTTAATACAACAATTTTCATTGAATACTTTCTAAATTAATTTAAAAATATAAAGATAAATTACATATTTATTACTATGTCAATAAACTATGAAAAATAACACAATTAATAAAAAAGAAATAGAAAAATTTTCTAAAATTTCATCTGAATGGTGGGATCCTAATGGTAAATTTAAACCTTTACATAATTTTAACCCTATTAGAATAAAATATATCAAAGATAATTCAATTAATCATTTTAATATTAATAATAAAATGCATCCACTTAAAAATCTTAAAATTTTAGATATTGGTTGTGGTGGAGGTCTTCTGTCTGAACCGATGAGTAAATTAGGTGCAAAAGTTACAGGTATTGATGCATCAATAAACAACATCAAAATTGCTAAGCATCACTCTGATAAGCAAAAATTAAAAATTGATTATATATGCGCATCGCCTGAAAATTTAAAAATCAAAGATAAATTTGATATTATATTGAATATGGAAATTGTTGAGCATGTTTCAGATGTAAATCTTTTTTTAAAAGCAAGTTCTAAATTTCTTAAACCAAATGGATTGATGTTCGTGGCTACTCTTAATAAGACATTAAAATCATATTTATTTGCTATTGTTGGTGCTGAATACATTTTAAGGTGGCTACCAATAGGTACTCATGAATGGGAAAAATTTGTTGAGCCAACAATTCTTATTAAATATGCTGAAGGTAATTCATTGAAAGTTAAAAAAATAGATGGAATGATATTTAATCCTTTTAATCAAAAGTGGAACGTAGGAAAAGATAAATCAGTAAACTATATCGCTCAATTTCAAAAAATTTAATTTTCATTTTCATTTAACCAAGGAATGGTTTGAATATCTATACCTTCTTCATTAAGTTCTTTAATTTCATCTTTAGTGGCTTTTCCATAAATACCCTTTGATGTTTCTTTTGAACTATAGTGTATACTTCGGGCTTCATAGGCAAAGTCTTCGCCTACGTAATCCAGATTTTTCTTTATAAATTTCTGATATTTTTTAACTTTATTTTTAAATACTTTAAGCTTTTTTGAGTTTTCTATTATATCTGAATTAATATTTTGCTTTTTTATAATATTAGGAGACATCAAAGATTTAGTAATATTTAAAGAATTACAATATTTACAATCAACTAAACTGAGTTTTTTCAATTTATCAAATTCTTTTGAAGATGAAAACCAGCTATCAAAACATTTTAAACAATCTTTACATTTAAGTTTATATTTTATCATTCTTTAATACAAATTTTAGCTTCGATAATCCGCATTAATCTCTATATATTTTTTTGTTAAATCCATAGTATATGCGGTAAATTTTTTAGATCCCATTTTTAAATCAACTAAAACATCTATTTTTTCACTTTTCATAAAATCTTTTAATTTAATTTCATCATAATCAATTGATAATTCTCCTTTTTCTATAATCTTATTATCACCAATGCTTATATGGAGTTTATTTGAATTAATTAAAATTTGCGATTTTCCAATAGCCATAATAATACGACCCCAATTAGGATCTTCACCAGCAAAAGCAGTTTTAACTAAAGGTGAGTTAGCAATCGAAAAGGCAATTATCTTAGCATCTTTTTCTGTTTTAGCATTTTCGACACTGATAGAAATAAATTTAGATGCACCTTCACCGTCTGCTGTAACTCTTTTTGCCAAATTCAGCAATACTAAATGTAATGCTTTTTCAAAATTAATTAATCTTTCATCATTAATATTATTTATTATTGAATTTTTTGCAGCTCCTGTTGCAAATATACTTACCATATCATTAGTGCTTGTATCGCCATCACAACTTATTGCATTAAAAGTTGTATCAATATTTTTTTTCAATAATTTTTTTAAAATTTTTGATGAGATTTTTGCATCAGTAAAAACGTATCCAAGAGTTGTAGCCATATTTGGGAAAATCATACCAGATCCTTTAGCAACGCCATAGATTTTTATATTTACATTTCCCAATTTGCACTCCTCCATTGCTAGCTTAGGAACAAGATCAGTAGTCATAATACCTAACCCTGCTTTCATCCAAATATATTTATTTTGATTATATTTAATTTTATTTACAAGTTCAGGAATACATTTCAAAATTTTATTTTTAGGAAATATCTCCCCAATGGTTCCTGTGCAGCCAAAAAGAATTTCTCTTGATTTAATTTTTTCAAAAATTTCGTCGTCATTTTTCTTTTTAATTGTTAGATGATTTGAAAGTTCTTCTGCAATATCTTTTAAGCTTTGAAACCCTTCTTTTCCAGTAAACGCATTTGCATTTCGAGTGTTAATTAGTAGTGCTTTAATTTTTTTTCCATTTATTTCTTTATTCCATTTTATATTTTCTGATATAATACTTGATTGCGTGTAAACTGAAGCAAAATTAGCCCCGTCTCTAAAGTAAAATAAAACAACATCATCTCTTGGTGGATTATATAATTTTGCGTTAACCACTGATATTGCTAGGCCATCTAGATGATCTAAATCTTGAAAGTCACTTATTTTTGAGTTTTTATTTTTTAAATTAAATAAATTTTGAAAATTAATAGCCATAGTATTTAAATTATTAATTTAATCCTTATATAAATCTAGTATTTAATATATAAAAAATAATTATAATAATGCTTAATCCATTTAACATTTTATCTAGGTTTATAAAATCACCTAATGAAAAAACTTTAGACAAACTTCAGACAATTGTAAATAAAGTAAATTTACTAGAAAAGGAAATATCTAAATTAGAACCATCTGAATTTCCGCGTAGAACTCAAATTTTAAAAGAAAAAATAAAAAAAGGTGAAAAAGTTGAAATACTTATACCAGAAGCTTTCGCTCTTGTAAGAGAAGCTTCAAAAAGAACAAGGAAAGAAAGACATTTTGATGTACAGATAATGGGTGGAGTTATTTTATGTAGGGGAGGAATAGCAGAAATGAGAACTGGTGAAGGTAAAACACTTACAATAGCTCTTGCAGCCTATATGAACTCCCTTTATGGGAAAGGAGTCCATATAGTTACAGTCAATGATTATTTAGCAAAAAGAGACTGTACCAACATGGGAGTAATTTATAGTTACTTGGGACTTACTTCTGGTTATATCAATAATGATCAAGACGACATCGAAAGAAAGAAAAATTACAATTGTGATATTACTTATGCAACCAATAGCGAATTAGGATTTGACTATCTTAGAGATAATATGAAATTTGTAGATTTAGATTTGGTTCAAAGAGACCACGAATTTGCAATTGTTGATGAAATAGATTCGTGTTTAATAGATGAAGCAAGAACGCCTCTGGTAATTTCTGGTGCAGCTGAAAATAAAGAGGGGCAGTATATTTCCATAAATAAATTAGTAAAAAAATTAAATAAAACAGATTATGAAATTGATGAAAAAGATAAAAATATTTATCTAACCAACAATGGAATTTCTAATGTTGAGAGTATTTTTAATTCTGCAGGAATCTTAAAAAATAATAATTTTTATGATCCAAGCAACTTATCTCTAGTACATTTTGTAAATCAAGCTTTGAGAGCAAATCATCTATTTGCTAAAGGTAAAGATTACATTATCCAAGATGGAGAATTAAAAATTATTGATGAACTTACAGGAAGAATTCTGGAAGGGAGAAGATATGGCGACGGACTACATCAAGCTTTAGAAGCAAAAGAGGGAATTGATATTCAAGTAGAAAATCAAACATTAGCATCCATCACCTATCAAAACTATTTTAAATTATATAAAAAATTGTCGGGTTGCACTGGTACAGCTCTTACTGAAGCTGAAGAATTTCAAGAAATTTATAATCTAGGTGTAACTGTTATCCCGACAAATAAAAAAATGATAAGAAAAGATTGGAATGATCAGATTTTTAGGACAGTAAAAGAAAAAAATAGTGCAATTATTAATAAAATAAAAGAATGTTATTCCAATGGGCAACCAATGTTAGTTTTTACTTCAAGTGTAAATAAATCTGAATTGTATTCTGATCTTTTAAAAAAAGAAAATATTAGACATACAGTTTTAAACGCTAAAAACCATGAACGAGAAGCTGAAATCATAGCAGATGCCGGGAAACTTAAATCAATCATAATTACAACAAGTATTTCAGGCAGAGGTGTAGATATTAAGCTTGGGGGAAAAATTAAAAATGTTCAAGATTCAGATTCAGATTCAGATCCAGAAAACGAAAAAAGAAAAATAAAATCATTAGGAGGTTTATTTGTTCTAGGGACAGAAAGAATGGAATCAAGGAGAGTTGATAACCAAGCAAGAGGTAGATCAGGTAGACAGGGTGATGAAGGTAATTCAATATTTTATGTGAGTCTGGAAGATGATCTGATGAGGATATTTGGATCAGAGTCAATGACAAAAATTTTAGAAAAATTAGGATTAAAAGATGGGGAAAGCATTGATCATCCATGGATAAACAAAGCACTTGAGAGGGCTCAACAAAAAGTAGAGGCAAGAAACTTTGATATTAGAAAGACACTTTTAAAATTTGATAATGTTTTAAATGACCAAAGACAAGTAATATTTAGCCAGAGAAAAGAAGTTATAGATTCTGATCAAATTTTTAATTATTCAGATGAGTTTTTAAATGAAATAGTAATTGGGGTATTAAAATTTAAAAATGATGTAGATTTTGAAAGTCAATTAAAAAAAGTTTTTGGAAAAAGTTTAAATGAAAATGAGATAAAAAAGCTGCTTAATAGTGATGAAAAATTAATAATAGATATAATTAAAAAAAAATTTTTAGAAAAGAGAGATGAAAGAATAAATTTTTTAGGTAATAACCAAGCAATTGAAATTGAAAAAAGAATTATATTACAATCTATTGACATAAATTGGAAACTTCATATTCAATATCTCGAACAATTAAGACAAGTAATCGGTTTAAGGTCATATGGGCAAAGAGACCCTTTGATAGAATACAAAAAAGAAGCATTTTTACTGTTTGAAAGTTTGTTAAACAAACTCAAGATGGATTTAGTTAAGATTTTGATAAATCTAACTATTGTTAATAATAAAATCGGTTCTAATGAAGAAAAAAAAAAAG
>MDTG01030258.1_pt1 | contig 11303 bp, 5 predicted proteins | sample 811421 | NCBI WGS metagenome assembly MDTG01 (sample SAMN05326645, study PRJNA326480) | marine metagenome | isolation source: seawater | place: Pacific Ocean: South East | collected 2011
AGGTGCGCTGCAAAGATTAGTGATGATGGATTCAAAATAATTTATGATCTTGAGGGAGGTTTAGTTGAGTGGATGTTAACTGGTCATGAGATTGTAAATTAAGAACGAATCCAAAGTGGACTAGGGTATTTATTTTTTGTAGCTAAATCTGAAAGAATTTTCATTGCATTTTTTTTGTCTTCGCTGTAAGTAATACCAAACCATTTACATGAAGATTCAATTATTTGAACTGATATTATTTTTTTATCAACCATTTCTTGTATAACAAAAGGTAGATAAATTTCATTTTTTTCATGATTTTCAATGTCATTTAAAAATAAAATAAAATACTTTTCAATATACTGAAAGATCTTTGGTGTACATATCCAGTAATTCATAGATACAATTTCGTTTGGATTCAATTTTGTTTTTGTAGTCTCATCAATAATATAACCATCAATTTGACGGATTTTTGTTCTTTCAATAATTGAGTCTAGAAAGTTATTTTTGATTTGGCATACTCCTCTAGAAACAGAGCCAAAATCTGAAAGAGTTTTTTTAAGTTGATAGCCAACTAAGGCAAACATTTCATTCTTTTTTTTATTTATAAAATTTGATGCACTTTTGAAAGCCTCTTGACCGTAATAATCATCAGCATTGATGACTAAAAAAGGTTTATCTATCACATTCCTTGCTGTCCATACAGCATGAGCTGTTCCCCATGGCTTTGTTCTTGATTTTGAACAAGAATAATTTTTTGGCATATCATTGATTTCTTGAGCTATAACATCTAATATGATTGACCCGTTGAGTTTTTTTGAAAGATGATCTTTTAGGAATTCTTGTGTTTCTTTTTTGGTGATTATCACAATTTGATCAAATCCATTTTGTATGGCATCATAAATACTAAATTCCATTAAAAACTCGCCACACGGACCAAGACTATCAAATTGTTTCAATTTTCCATAACGGCTTCCGCTTCCGGCCGCCATAACCAATAATATCATGTTTAGTTTATTTTGATTTCAAAAATAACTTATTTAAATATATTCATTTTAATTTAACTAAATTTGCATAGAAACCAAATTTGTTTTTGCGATGTCGAGACTTAACTTTTATTTGTATTTCTACATTTTTTATTTCTCTTCATTTTTTGTCAATGCTCAAGCACCCCAATATTACTCATCAATTAATTTTGATCTTCAAGGTGGTGAGTTAATGGAAGAGCTATCGGACTTGATAATTGAGACACATCACAATTTTATTCCATATACATCTGGTTATACGGATACATGGGATATCATCAGAGTAAGTGATTTATCTTATAATAACTCAGGCGAGGTACTATTAATTTATGGTTATGATGATGATGATGGTGAATATATTAGTGACAGAACAAGAGATATTTATGACACATGTCACACAAGTTCATGCATAGGTCTTTGGAACAGAGAACATGTCTTTGCCAGATCATTGGCAGATCCAAGTTTGACAACTTTTGAGCCTGGACCAGGCACTGATGTTCATAATTTGAGAGCTGCTGACTCTCAAAAAAATACCCAGAGAAGTAATCGTTTGTTTACATATGGAAGTGGGGATTCACAAATTATTGATGAATACTTTTATCCAGGAGACGAATGGAAAGGAGATGTGGCAAGAATTATAATGTATATGTATTTGCGATATCCTGGCCAGTGTGAAGCCTTAAATTCTGGTGCAAGTAGCACAAATTATTCTCCTGAAAACGACATGCCCGATGTTTTTTTAGATTGGAATGCGGAAGATCCAGTTTCCGATCTTGAGAGAACTAGAAACGATGTTATATACTCATTTCAGGGAAATCGTAATCCATTTATAGATAACCCTTACCTAGCCACATTAATATGGAATGGGCCTCAAGCAGAGGATACCTGGTCATTATTATCACTAGATTCTATCGAAACCACAAAGATTTTTATTTATCCTTCAATTACTGATAATTCTATTAAAATTGGAGGTCTTCAAACTGACACTTTTAAGGCTACAATTTATAATCAACTTGGTCAAACTGTCTTAAAATCTCAAAATAATAGATCAATAAACGTGACTAGATTATCGCCGGGCCTCTATATTCTAAAGCTAAGTCAACTTGATAATACGACATCTATTAAGTTTATTATTGATTAAAATGGGTTTCATGTGTAAATCTTTATTTGGTATTATATTTGTTTTATTTACAAATATGAGTATTTCACAAAGTATATTTAGCGTTGAATATTCAAGTCAAGCAGATTTGAAAGTTTTTGTAGTAGATTATCCCAGTCAAGCTGATCTTCATGTCTTCAAAGTTGATTATAGGAGCCAGGCAAAAGAAAATGAAGGTTTATGGTATTTTGTTGATTACAAAAGTCAATCCGATAAAAATATATTTTTTGTTGATTACAAGAGCCAGGCAGATTTACTGATTTATTTTGTTAAGTATAGAAGTCAGGCAGGGTGGAAGAAAAATTCAAAAAAACATTTGATGTATTAATTTTTTGAGATATTTCTCACAATTTTATTAATTTAATGTCGTTTTTAAAATAATTTAACTTTTTAATGAAAATCAAATCACTTTTATTTTTCTCTTTTTTATGCTGGTTTGGATTTTCACAACAAGACGTCGCTTCGATTGAAATTATCGATTTTAATTCCACTGCAACTTACGGACCTGGTTCTAGTGTGTCTGTTCACTTCAATCCCAAAGGAATTTTTAAGTTTGACGATGTTTCAGTAACTGATGATAATCAGTTTTTTTTAGAATTATCAACTTCTGGAGTGGATGATTGGGAAACAATTAGCACTTTGAATGGATTTTTTACAACAACTATGAATGGTGTAATTCCTGATGGAGCTTCTGGATTTTATCAACTTCGTGTTCGTGCTTCAAAAGGACTGTTATCTGATACAACGACGTTTGGAGAGGTGTCTTCAACCCCCACTAGTGATTTTTTTATTGATGGAAATAATCCGTCAGATACTGTTATCCCTTACTCTGGGGTAAGTCCAAACAATAACAGATTTGATTGTACAGCTGAGGGTAATTACAGCAATGATGCAATGTTTGGTTCATTAACAATGTCTGAAGGTGAGACCTCAGGAGATGTAATTTCTTCGTCCATACAGAGGAGAATTCTTATCACAAATTTAGATGAAAACAGTACTTATAATATAAGAAGGATTGATGTTATCGCTAATACTATTGAGTCTGTTGCTTCTTTTGCCTCTCCTACTACTTTTTATACACTTCCTGAAAATATTGTTATTGGTACTTACAATTACGAAGTGGAGGAAATTAATCAAAGTGGTATTTCATCCATATATACAATAATACTAGTCTTGCACAGAAGTTCTACAACATTGGGTAATAATTCAGCAGAAAATGTTTGTACAGAAACGGATGTAATTTTTAATATTGATATAACAAGTTCAGGAATTGGCCAAAACTACAGAGGATCCTATTACGAATTTGATTTTGGGGATGGATCTCCTACCGAAATTTATACTCATGCTGAAATTTTAAATAATCAAGAGCTCATACACACTTATCAAGAAATTTCGTGTAGTTCGGGACAACAATTTTTTGATTTGCGCAAAGACATGTATAATAAGTATAATACAGACCCAGACGACGAATGCTCATATCAAAAGCTAGGAAATGGGGTTATAAAGCAGGTGAACACAAGTAAGGGTCCTGAGGCTCTTTTTCAGTCAAATGATATTTGCGAAAACCAATCTTTAAGTGTTATTAATCAAAGTATACTTGGTCAATATAGTATTTCAAATGCTGATGGATGCGATGATGATGCAAATTATTATTGGGACATCGTCTCCCCAACAGGTATTATTTATGAGGCTTTTGTTGAGGATGGTTTACCTTATGGTCAGATCGATTGGATTTCGGGTGACAACTTATTAATTCCTTCAACTGACCTTGAACCTGGCTGTTGGTCATTTAGATTGACGGCAGTAAATGAGAATTATTGTGAAACGGAATCTACATACCCGCCTTTAAATGAAGGTCCATATGTGGTAAATGTTCAAGCTGAATCTGATGCTGATTTTCAATTTTTAAATGACGACGGTGAGGTCATTGAAGAAATCTGTTTTGGTCAGCCTGTCACTTTTGATAATTTGTCTACTGTTTTAGATTTTGATTGTCAAAATGTAGATTATTTGTGGTCTATATCACCAGAGTCAACACCCCCATCTTTCGTTTATGTTGACCCATATGACAATAGTTCTGAAAGTCCAGTAGTCATTTTTAATGATCCTGGTACATATGATGTAACCTTACAATTATCAAGTATTTGTGGACAAAATTCTATTACTAAAACCATAACAATACTGGGAGATCCAACAATAAATTTTGATCCAGATGAACTTACAGTTTGCGAAACTGAGACCGAAAGGGCTGCAAATGGATACACTCTAGACTTTAGTGACTCATCAATATCTCCAATTTATAGTGAAGCCCCTTTTGCACCAAGTTCTTATACATGGACTATCGTGGGAGATGGTAATTTTAATATTGATAATTCCAACGCAGAATATCCAGTTATTAATTTTCTTGATTTTGGAACTTACGAAATTTCAGTTCAAGTTAACGGTAGTTGTACGGGTTCAAATAATGATACATTTACTTTTAATTATCAAAGAACTCCAGTTATTACTAACACAGATTTGAATCAAGAAATATGTACAGGTTTTTCAACTACTCCAATAGTTTACCAGTCTGATATGACCCCTTTGAATGTAATTTACTCTATTCAACTTAATGGTCCTGACATAAGCGGCTTCAACACTGATCCCACAAGTTATCAAACAGGTATTCCTGCAATGAATTTGGTGAATGACAGTGATTCACCCAAAACTTTAATTATCACAGTCACACCTGAAATTGATGGTTGTATCGGTGCTGATGTTGATTTTACTTTTACAGTCAATCCTGAACCTGCCATCAGTTCTGTTATATTAGATAATATTTGTTCTGGTGGTGGTTTTTCATTTCAGCCATCAGATCCAAGCTTTGAAAATACTGTACCCGTTAACACTACATATACTTGGACTGTTTCCTCAAATATTGACCCATCAACAGCAACTGGCTTTACAGAGCCTAGTTTTGAAAACGCACAGCCAGGTCCAATAACCCAGTCTAATCTTCAAGTGAGCCAAGTCGAAACACTAACTTATATTGTAACCCCATATTTTGTAAGTGATTCAGATTCAAGCATTGTGTGTACAGGTGATGATTTTACAATTCAAGTAACGGTTGTGCCGGATCCTGAGGTGAGCATTATCACCCCGTTAGATTATACGATATGTGTGGGGGGTGTTATTCCTCCGATTGAAACTTCAGTTACTGGGGGTACAGGGACACCGACCTATACATGGTTTAAGGACGGTGCACCGGTTGATCCACCGGTCAATTTACCCACGTATGATGCTGGTATTTTTAATATTGCAGGGGTTTACGAATTTAATGTTACAGTAAGTTTTGATGGTAGTGGATGTGATCCGGCTACAAGTGAGACAGTTACTGTAACGGTTTTGGAAAGTCCAGTCGCTGAAATTGAGCCTAACGAACCTCAGTCTATTTGTGTTAATGGGAATTTTGATCCGTTAGTTGCTAGTTTTGATTATGCCGGAATTTCTGATTCAGTTAATATTACATGGTACTATAATACCTCCAACACAACGGAAATTGATTCTCAAACAACTATTGTAGATTCAGGACCCTTTGCTGATAATAATACAATCACTCCTGACTCGAGCACTCCGTCTGTAAGATATTATTTCTTTGTGTTAGAATTTGATCCTTCGGTTTGCGAGGATCCCGTTTCACCTACTGTTCAGATTACTGTTGCTAATCCCCCATCAATTGCTTCAAACCCAGACGCTAATCAAACTATATGTGTTGGTGGGACTATTGAAGAAAACTCTCTTTGTGTTACTATAAATGGTGGAGTGGAACCTATTGAATATAGTTGGTTTGCTGGATTTACATATCTTGTCCCTAACTCCGAATGGGGAATCTTTCCGCCTGTTGTTTCCAGTGATTCTTCTAATTGCCTAGCATTGCCTGCGGACTTTTTTGATAATCCATCATTTGAGGGACAGGATGTTAAATTTTGGGTTGTCATATCATTTCCTGGCAGCAATGGTTGTGGTGGTATTTTTTCTGATCCTGCTACAGTTTCAGTTTTATCCGATCCAATATTAACAGATCCTTCTCCAGCGACACAGGAGATATGCTTGGGTAGTCCTGCAACTCCTTTAGTTGGTTCTGCTACCGGAGGTGATGTAGGGGATTATATTTTTACTTGGTACAATGGAGATATAGTGGTTGGTGACGGACCTACTTATACACCGCCGAGTGATGTAGTAGGAACGTTTTATTATTATTATGTTGTTACGACTGATGCGCAGGGCGCTGACTGTGAGACGACAAGTGCTACGGCAGAAGTGATTGTTCAACTAGGTCCTTCAATTGATACGCAGCCCATAGCGACACAGACGGTATGTTTGGATGGTGCCACTCAAGAACTAACAGCACCTTACTCAAATGGTGTGGGGGTTCCAACTTATCAGTGGTATAGAAACTCTACGTGTGATACTAGTAACACAGATGACTTAGTTGGTACGGAATCTACTTATACACCGCCGAGTGATGTAGTAGGAACGTTTTATTATTATGTGGTATTAACTTTTGCTGAGGGAGGTTGTGGTTCTATAGTTTCAGAGTGTGCGTTGGTAGAAATCACACCCGTACCTATTATCCCTGATGTCAATGTAGATATCTGTGATTTGACTTCATACACATTAAGTCCTGAGGATGGTGTATTACCAACTCCAGATGCGATAGTTCCTGATGAAACAACATATACTTGGTCTATAATTGATAGTGGAAATATTATATTCGACCCCGAAGATGTAGCTACTGAAATAGATTTTCCGTCAGGAATTGGTGCTCCATCGGCCTTCAGTTCTGGAATTTTAGACAATGTCGATCCTAACTTTATTTTATCAACAATTGTCTTTGAAGTTACCCCATGGACAGGTGGTTGTGATGGTACTTCATTTTTTGTTTCTATTACTGTTTCTCCTGAACCGCAAATTAATGAGGTTATAACAAATATTGCTTGTTTTGATTCTGAGCCTTTGTGTGCTGGAAGTATTGAAATTAATCCCGTAGGAATAGCTCCGTTCTCATATGTATGGTCATCTCCATCCGCTGGCACAGTGATACCTAATCCGTCCGACAAAGATCAATTTAATCTATGTCCAGGTCTTTATGATCTTACGATAACGGATGATTCTGGGTGTAGTTATGATTACCAATATGAAATTGCTCCTCCAGAACCTATTACTTTTGATTTAGAATCCCTTACGGATGTATCATGTAATAATATTGATCAAGAACCTTGCGATGGAACTATTCAAGTTGTAGCAACTGGAGGGACACGTGATTATATATATGCTATATGGTACACTGACATTGATGGGGATGGGGATTTTGATGATATTTTTGATGAAGAAGACGATCCCAATGCTGATTTTTATGATCAAAACAATCTATGTGCTGATGATTATGTGTTAAAAATTATGGATGCCAATGGTTGTGTTTTCGTATCACCTGTTTATACTATTGAGGAGGGTGCTGCACAAATTTCAGTCGTGGAGACTCTGTCTAATTATAATGGATTTAATATTGATTGTTATGGTGCCAACACTGGTAGTATTTCTTTAGAAATTTCTGGAGGTTCTGGTATTTTTGATTATACTTTTACAAGTGATAATCCTGATTTTGAGGATATCACGGCTAACGTCAATTTTCAATCTTCAACACAAAATTCAGTAACGCTGGATTTTGAGTTTTTGTTCTTTTCTAATTACACTTTTAGCCTGATAGATTCTAATTGTCCATTTAGTATTGTTAGAAATTATAATCTTACTCAGCCAGACGAGTTAGTGGTCTCAGCCCAATTGGTAAGTCCACCGCTTTGCTTTGGAGATGTAGCTACTTATGAAGTGACCGCAACTGGAGGTATACCTCCTTATGTTGGTACAGGACTTCAAGCGGTTTTGGCTGGTCCGGTAATTTTCCAAGTGTCAGACGCGAATGGATGTGAAGACGACTTTTCAACGGTTGTACTTCAGCCAGAGGAATTGAGTGTAAGCGTTGATATTCAAGATCCATTCTGTTTTGGTGATTTAGGCTCAATAACTGTTAATCCATCGGGGGGTACAGGCGTGTTAACAGTCACTCTTTACTCTGATATACCACCAGGAGGTGACCCCAACGATTTTATAATTGACAGTGATACTACTTCTGCAGGAAATCCTGTTACTTTTTCACAACCAGATGGAGAATATTTTTATTCGGTGACCGATTTAAATGGATGTGAATATGGACCTGAGCCATTTGAACTTATTGAACCCGATCCAATTAATATTGTTGATATAGAAGTAGTTCAACCAGATTGTAATACTGAGCCTACTTGGGAATTTAACAATGGATCTATTTGCATTACGATTACTGGAGGTACTAATGCATTTCCTGTGGGCCCTGGATGGGTTGATAACGGAGGTGGTGTTTGGTGTCTTAATGATCTGACTGCGGGTACTTATTCCATTGATGCCACTGATGAAAATAACTGTCCAATACAAAACCCTGTACAGGACATTGTCTTAGTTCGTCCACCTGAAATCACGGTTTCTTTTACAGAAACAATTAGTATTGATTGCGATACCAATACTGCTACACAAACCAATTTTATTTTTATCGATGGAGGAGTTCCACCTTATGTGATTACGTGGTCTGGAGGAACGGCAATTCCGCCAAATATAATGGAAACATCAGAGCCTGGTAATTATTCTGCTTTTGTAAATGACCAGTATGGAATTGCCAATGGATGTCCACCTAAAGAATTTCCATTAGATCCAATCACATTCTTTGAATTTGGTATTGCAGATTTCTCTATAAGCTCATCAAATAGTGATTTCTGTGGAGTGTTTGCAGTTTCTGATCCAGTCACATTCTTCAATATATCAACTGGAGATATTGTCAATTATACTTGGAATTTTGGAGATGGTTCACCAGATATTTCAAATATTGTGGATCCAACTCATGTATATGATGTGTCTGGCAGTTACACGATTTCTCTAACCACGGAAGATATTTACGGATGTTTCGATACATATGAGCAAACAATTGATGTGACTAAAGGATATGAAATTATTCTCCCCAATGCATTTACACCAAATGGAGATGGAATAAATGAAACTATAAGACCTGTTTTTAATTGTATGACCGAAGTTCAAATGAGTATTTACGATACTTGGGGCTCTTTGATTTATTCAGAATCTGGTGAAGATATATACGGATGGGACGGGACCATTGACGGCAACGCAGCTGAAAACGGAAATTATATTATGGTAGTGAGGGCTGTATCATTAAATGGAAATATCATTGATTTAAATGGACCTGTAACTTTAATTAAATAATATGATAAGAAAGTTTTTTTACATAATTATATTCTTTACATGTTTAAATGGTTACACTCAGGACCCTATTCATACGCAGTTTTTTATGATCCCTGAAACATTGAGTTCTAGTTTTACGGGAGCTAAACAAGCTACTAGGGCAGGAATCATTCACAGAACTCAATGGCCAGGTCTTAACTTCAGTATTAACACTCAATTTGCATTTATTGATGAGTGGTTTAAAAATATTAATAGCGGCATTGGTTTAAGTGTATTAAATCATAAGGAAACAACAACTAGGTATAATTTTACCCAAGTAAATTTGAATTATGCTTATCAATTTCCGATATCTGGTGAGTGGTCTGTTCGACCTAGTATTTCAATTGGTTATGGTTACAAAAATTTTGGTTTTCAAAATCTTGTTTTGGAAGATCAAATCAATATCTTTAGTGGCCTTATCAATGTCAATAGTATAGATCCAGTTAACTTAAATCAGACAATTAACTTTTTTGACTTCAGTACTTCTGCACTTTTTTACAGCGAAAATTCTTGGATTGGATTCAGTGTTAAGCATTTGAACAGACCCAATATTTCCATGGAATTTGATGGTCAAGAAAATTTAGATATGTTTTTATCACTTCACGGTTCTATTTACATTCCATTTGGTAATTACCGAAATGATCACAGATTGTCAGCTATTTTTAATGCAATGAAACAGGGTAGCTACAATAGATTGGATGTGGGTGCAAAATATGCAATGGATACTTTTTCATTTGGTTTATTAACCGCTACAAATCCAGTTGGTTCAGATCCCAATAGTCATTTTTTAACTTCAATCAATGCTTTTGTTGGGATGAAGTGGAAAAAATTCAATTTTGGATATTCATATGATTTCAATATAACAGATATTGGTAGAACTGGTGGGGTATATGAGCTTTCTGTGACTTACGACTTTGATGAAGATTGTGACTTTGGTTGCCCTGACTATTAATACATTAATTAGTTTTAATCAAACTTATAATAGTTATAATTGAATATGAAAATCAATGGATGAGATTATAAAATTAATTGAATGTCCACGGGATGCCATGCAAGGTATCAATAAATTTATTCCAACTAAAAAAAAGATTAGATATATTCAGTCGCTCCTACGAGTAGGATTTGATACAATCGATTTTGGTAGCTTTGTTTCACCCAGGGCAATTCCTCAGATGCAAGATACTGCTTCAGTTTTATCTCAGTTAGATTTAAGCGGAACAAATAGCAAGCTATTAGCTATTGTTGCCAATTTAAGGGGTGCAATAGTGGCTGCTAATTTCAGTGAAATTGATTATTTAGGATACCCGTTTTCAATTTCTGAAAACTTTCAAATGAGAAATACTCACAAAACTATTTTGGAATCTGTTGGTGAACTAAAAAAAATTATTGAAATAGCAAAAAAGAAAAATAAGAGTTTGGTTGTCTATTTATCCATGGCATTTGGTAACCCATATGGCGATCCTTGGGATTTACAAATTGTCGGTCGATGGATTGAAAGGCTTCACAACATGGGAGTTGAGGTTATTTCTCTAAGTGATACAATTGGAAGCTCAACGAAAGAGACTATTTCCTATTTGTTTTCAAATTTAATACCAGAATTTAAAAAAATAGAATTTGGAGCTCATTTACACACTCATCCATTGACTTGGTATGATAAAGTTGATACTGCATTTAGCGCCGGCTGTAGACGTTTTGATGGTGCAATACAAGGATATGGGGGTTGCCCGATGGCTAAAGACGAGTTAACTGGAAATATGCCAACGGAAAAACTTATTTCATAT
>MDTG01148846.1_pt1 | contig 11303 bp, 11 predicted proteins | sample 811421 | NCBI WGS metagenome assembly MDTG01 (sample SAMN05326645, study PRJNA326480) | marine metagenome | isolation source: seawater | place: Pacific Ocean: South East | collected 2011
ATCATAAAGGACCCAAAGAAAATGCACAAATCGTCTATAAAAACGATCTCGCAAAAACCGATTTAGAAATTCAGTTCAGGCCTGTAAGAGAAACCCTGGAGAGTTACTCTAAATGAGATCTTATCGAATTAAAAATATATTAATCATGAAAAAGTTACTAATAATTATGGCGTTGATGCTGGTTAGCAATACCGGAATAGCCCAGGACAAACTTTATTTGATTTTCGAATTTATGAAAGTAGATAATGAGCAGGAACAAGCCTATATGGAAACCGAGGCATTCTGGGAAAAAATTCACGTAGAACGCGTTAAAAATGGAGATATTCTGGGTTGGGATCTTTGGAGCTTACAGCCCGGTGGGGAAGATCAGGGCTATCAATACCTAACCGTAAGTATCTATAATGACCCCCTAAAAATGATGAGTAATGCCGGGAATTTTGAAGCCGCTTTAAATGCAACTTATCCAGACATGCCAGAAGATGAACTAAATGAAAAATTCTATAACACCGCGAAATCAAGAGACCTGGCAAAGCGTATATACTTAGAACAAATAGCGGTTACCAAAGGAGATTTTGAAATGCCCCTGGGAACAGTTGCAGCAATTAATTTAATGAAAGTTTCACAGGAAAATTACGGCATCTTTGAGCAAAATGAATCAGAACTTTTTCAGCCCATGCATCAAAAAGAAGTGGATGATGGCTTCAGAGCAAATTGGGATTTATTGCGTTATATGCTGCCTTCGGGAAGTGATGTTTATGCAACCCATATCACGGTGGATATGTATAAGAATTACGAATAACTTTTTAGCTCCTGGGCTAACCAGAGACCGGCTTTATCTGAAGAACAAATGGGAAAAATTCAGGAAGCCCTGACGATGCGTGATTTAAAATATAGATATATGGCTACGCTTCGAAGAAAGGTGCGGTAAAATGAATATATCTTTTATTCAATGAAGTTTAATTATGGAAAAGTCAAACCAAAAGCCTGAGTATTTTTTGCTCAGGCCAGAAGTAGAAAAATCCTATGGCTATTCACATGCCGTAAAAATTGGAAATAGTATAAAAATTTCCGGTGCCGTGAGTATGGATAACGAAGGGAATCCTACCGCTGTAGGAGATTTTGAACAACAAATGAAAAACTGTTATTCCGATTTGGAGAAAGTGCTGAAACACTATAACTCCAGCTTTGAGGATGTGGTTGTAGAAAACATATTTACCACCAATATGCCCAAATTTCTGGAATTTGCAGGCTATAGGAGCGAAATTTACAAAACGCATTTCCCCACCGGATCCTGGCTTGGCGTAAAAGAACTGGCGCTCCCCGAATTTTTGATTGAAATAGAACTGGAAGTTCATTTAGAACAATAAAAACTTTAAAAAATTAAATCATGAAAATTCTTAAAAACAAGGCCATTTTGTTAATAGCATTTTTAGTGACCATTACCACTTTTAGCCAGGAATACGAGGAAAGTCAAAAAATAAATTATAAAACCGGCAACCCGGCTAATTGGCCTGCTGAACTGGATGCCGTGAGAGCCGCACCTAATAATCATAAAATCTTATTGGAGAATGACCAGGTAAGGGTACTTGAAGTTTATTTGGCTCCCGAAGAAAAAGAACCGCTTCACCATCACAAATGGCCAAGCGTATTATATATACAGGAAGCCGGTGATTTTGTTGATTATGATAGCAGCGATAAAGTTATTTTTGATACCCAAAAACTTCCAGAACCATTAAGCTTTCCGCTCACCATGGCCAAAGAACCGGAAGCACCGCATTCTGTCGTGAATCTTAGCAAGACAAAGCCAATAAGACTCATTCGTGTAGAGATGAAACCTGAAAATATCAACCAAAATATAAGAATTATTGATGGCCTTTATAAAGCTTTTGCCGAAGGTGATATTCCTTCTGTCATGGAAGCGATGGATAAAGAAATTATATGGAACGAAGCCGAAGGTAATGCTTATGCCGATGGTAATCCATATATAGGTCCGGAAGATATTTTAAATGGAGTTTTTGCAAGAGTTGGAGCTGAACACGAATATTTTAAACTTGAAGACATCCAACTACATGAAATGAGCAACAATAAAGTATTAGCTACTTTGCGCTATGATGCTAAATTTAAAAAAACCGGTAAAACTTATAACGCACAAGTTGCTCACCTATGGACTTTAAAAGATGGAAAAATTAGTGCTTTTCAGCAATATGTAGATACCAAAAAATTAAATGATGCCATGAGCAACTAAGCTGCTTCTATGCAAGGTCACGAGACATTTGGAGTGGTAAAAATATTTAGATTTCGAGGCATCCAATGATTATAGAGTAGAAAATCAAAAAAGCCTATTTACTTTATTTCATTCGATATTGAATACCAGAAAAGCTATTTGTATAAATTATTACTGGCTGGAATTAGTGGAAAATTGCTTATAAATTTTAACAGCAGAATTTATTACTAGCAGAACAATAAAACCAACTACCAGACCGGTTAATAGTTCCAGAATAATACCGGGAACCGGTATACTTTCTATAAAATCGTGATAAAAATGTAAGTTATGTACAAAAATACCTCCAGAAACTAAAAGTAAAGCGATAGTTCCAATAATAGACAATCCTTTAATCACCTTGGGTAATGCATTCACCAGGAAGTGCCCAACTTTATCTGAAAAACTATTCTCTTCATCATTTAAACTGATAAGCTTCGCGCCAAATTCGTCCATTCTCACGATTAAAGCAACAATTCCGTAAACTCCAACAGTGGCCACAATGGCGATAATTGTAACTACCAATATTTTGGTTAGCAAAACTTCTTCCCCAACAGCACCAAGCGCAATTATGATAATCTCTACAGAAAGTATAAAATCGGTTAAAATCGCCGACTTTATCTTTTCCTTCTCCCTACTTAAGACTTCTTCTTCAGAAAGTTTTTCTAGTTTAGGTTTTTCCTTTTTGTGCTTATGCGGAAAAAGGTATTCATGAATTTTTTCAGCCCCTTCATAAGCAAGGTAAAGTCCGCCAATAATTAATATAATAGTAATAGCAGCTGGCAAAAATGCACTTAGCAGAAAAGCCAGTGGTAAAATAATTAGCTTATTTAAAAAAGAACCTTTAGTAATTGCCCAAAGAACAGGCAATTCCCGGGAAGACATAAAACCTGATGCTTTTTCGGCGTTAACGGCAAGATCATCTCCCAGCAAACCGGCAGTTTTCTTTCCTGCCACTTTACTCATTACCGCTACATCGTCCATTAAGGTTGCTATATCATCTAAAAGGGCAAAAATTCCTGAAGCCATAGTTTTTTATTTAAAGAGCCAAGATAAGTGTAATTGCTAAACTGAAATTAAAATAATTTCGTAAAATTTCTTTCAAATTAGCATAACTACTACTTTAGATGCTACATCCTTTTTGCAACTTTTATAAATTTTCTACGTCATTATTAAAAACAAGGTTCTACTCCTCTAAAATTTCAGCATAAAATCATATAACAAATGCTTATGTCTAAACTCGTGTTTTTCTCCAGCCTCTTAGTAATAGCTATCCTCTCTTATCTAATTTCATCTTTTGAATTTCTTTTAATAGCAATTATTGCGCTCACTTTTATCTTCCTGGTATTTGCCGGGTTAATCCATCTTTTAAAAAAGCTAAATGCGAAATACTTTAAAATCCCATCATTGATTTTATTGATTTGCATCTTTGGTATAGGTGTTTCTCTCTTTAGACCTTATGAAAAAGCTGTGACCGAAACAGGAACGCTAAGTGAAAAACTAAAATATGCTTACGAAACCGATCAAAAAGATAGAAAGCAACTCAGGTCATTTCTCACCTACTTTAGTGATTTAGAAAATAGAGATGATATAAGATTAGCCCAAATAAAGAAAATTCGGAGAGAAGACACGATTAGAAAAGCTTTAGATAAATTCTATGCTGGTTTTATATATCACCACAGCGATAACAGTAGCGACTATAAAATAGCTTCCAAACTGGCATCGGAGGCTGCCGAAAGTGCTTCGCTAAAAGATAATTATCAGGTGCAATGGTTAAGAAAGGCAACATATGATCGTTACTTACTATCTATAGGAAAACAAGAAAAGTACAACACTCAAAATAGTTTTAGTATTGATTTTGAATAAATTAAAAAGAACCAGGCATTTAAACTCATCACTCCAAATTCCCGAAACATATTCATTATTTAAATAAATTCTAAATAAAATTTGCGCTTTTAGCAGGAAGATTTTATTTTCGCTTTATGTTTATTTAGACCTATTACAAATAAAATTCTTAAAAAGGTCTAATAGAAAAATAAATATCTGGCTCTGGCCAGGTTTAAATATTGGCGATGGGAAAGAATAAACCAACTAAGAAGTTCAGGAAGTATATACGCTTCGTACATTTATATTTAGGGCTGGCTACGGGCTTAGTTGTATTTATTGTATCCATTACCGGTTGCTTATGGGTGTTTCAGGAAGAAATTAAAGCCTTAACATCTAATGTTCCAGAAGTTGTCCCTCAAAATAATCCAGAGATAGATCCCCTGGAAGTAAAAAATATAGCGCAAAATGTTTTTCCCGGAAAACACGTTCATGGAACCTTATACCAGGGAGGCACCAGCCCAATAGAAGTAATCTTTTATGAAGAAAAACCAGAGTTCTACAAATCGGTTTTTGTACATCCCTGGAGCGGCGAAATTTTACATATAGAAGATCATCTTTCAGGATTTTTTCACTTTGTTTTAGATGGGCATATGCATTTGTGGCTACCAGCAGAAATAGGTAGTGAGATCGTTGCCTGGAGCACATTTATATTCTTTCTAATGCTAGTTTCGGGCATTATATTATGGTGGCCCAAAAATAAAAAAGTCAGGAAGCAACGTACCTGGTTTCAATGGAAAGAAAGCACTAAATGGAAACGAAAAAATTATGACCTTCATCAAATTATAGGTTTTTATGCTAGTTTTATCGCCGTGATATTCATTTTCACGGGACTAATTATGACTTTTGACAGCTTTGCTGCGGGCTTTTATAAAACCATTGGCGGAAAAAAAGAAGTAGTATTTTCTGTTCCTGAAAACCCGGCGGGAAGTTTTAAAAGTACCGGGGATGGGAATGAACCTATCAGGCAATTAATGCCTTTTCTTAAAGATAAATTTCCCGATGCTAAAGATTATGAAATTCACTATCCCTATGATGAAAACCATAGTATTTACGTAGAAGTAAGTAATAGTGACGGAATCTACTATGATTCAGATTATAGATTTTACGATCAAAACGATCTTACAGAAGTTCCCTCTGAAACTATTTACGGTGTTTACGAAGAAGCTGGTGTAGCCGAAAAAATACTAAGGATGAATTATGATATTCACGTTGGGGCCATCGCGGGATTACCGGGTAAGATTCTTGCTTTTCTAATTAGCCTACTTTGCAGCTCACTTCCGGTTACCGGCTTTCTGGCCTGGTATGGAAAGAAGGTAAAAGCCAAAACTTCAAAAAGCAAGGAAAGAAGAGCACTCGCTACTTCCAATTAAAAAATCCCGTTTTTATAGCTTCTATTTTTCAAGTTTTGGCGCTTAAAATCTCGATTATCAATAAAACTAATTCGGAGCATGCTCACGAAACATTATGATGGAAAAATATAATTTGATTTCGAAATAAACCTCGGTGTATTCAATCTCGATTATCGAGTAAAATAAATTTTGATGATACTTGTCATATTTTATTTAGAGATAGCGAGTTAACTTACAGGGTCTTTTTAAGTTCAAGCATTATGGAAACCATGACCTCGACCGATAGTACTCAAATCCTTGCCGAAAATTATATTGGGAGGCTGGGATATTTCTCTAGAGAAAGAGTAGAAATTATTCCTATAACTTATTATTTTGACCCAGAACATGACAGTATTTTGAGTTATTCGGGACAGGGAAATAAAATTGAAGCGATGCGTAAAAACCCTTTGGTTTCCTTTCAGGTAGATGAAATCACTAATTTAGAGAATTGGAAATCGGTTCTTATATATGGCAGGTTTGAAGAATTAACCGGAATCGATTCTAAATATATGCTCCATATTTTTTCTGAAGGAGTTAAGAAAACTATCAAAACTAAAGAACAGTCTTACCCTGATTTTATACAGAATTTCTCCAGCAAAGCAGAAAGCTCTGATATCCCTATAGTTTACCGTATCAATATAGATGAGATTACCGGTAGACAAAGAGTTTAAATGCCTTTGAGAAATACCTATCGCATTATACAGAAATTGTTTTGCAATCTTCACTCCCCAACAAAAAGCTTAGGTTAAGATCAGTATTATATTTGAAGTCGGTGACTAATAAGTTACTCAACTTTGAGTTATAGTCTACTATGTACTTTAAAATCTCTATACAAGCGTTCGAAATCTATTTTATAAAAACTCAAAAGAGGATTTATAAAAGAGATTTTAATATTTCTGGCTCTTAAGATTCACTCCATAGTTTTTAACTAATCCCTATAGTTATTTAGTATAAAAATTGAAAACCCATAAGAAAAAATTATAGTATTTTTAGAATATTAAACCACTAAAACTCTTCAATTATGGAAAACAATCAATCAAAAAATCCTGATAACCATAAAGTATGGGACGTAAACGAATCCAGTAGATGCCCTTTTATGGGAGGAGCACTTGAAAAAACTGCAGGGATGGGAACTACCAATAGAGATTGGTGGCCAAACGCTTTAAACCTAAAAATATTAAGACAGCATTCTAATTTATCCAATCCAATGGATAAAGATTTTAATTACGCTGAAGCTTTTAAAAGCCTTGATCTTGCAGCAGTAAAAAAAGATTTAAACGACCTTATGACCGATAGCCAGGAATGGTGGCCGGCAGATTATGGTCACTACGGTCCGTTTTTTATTCGAATGGCCTGGCATAGTGCGGGTACTTATCGTATTGGTGATGGCCGTGGCGGCGCAGGTTCTGGATCGCAAAGATTTGCTCCTTTAAATTCCTGGCCAGATAATGCCAACCTGGATAAAGCACGCTTACTTCTTTGGCCAATTAAGGAAAAATATGGTAATAAAATATCCTGGGCTGATTTAATGATCCTTGCCGGAAACGTTTCTCTTGAATCCATGGGACTCAAAACTTTTGGTTTTGCCGGTGGCCGGGAAGATATTTGGGAACCCGAAGAAGATATCTATTGGGGTTCTGAAGGAGAATGGCTGGGAAACAAAGAGCGGTACCAAAAAGAAGGTGACCTGGAAAATCCACTAGGAGCTTCACATATGGGACTTATCTATGTAAATCCAGAAGGTCCTAATGGAGAACCTAATCCTATTGGCGCAGCCAAAGATATTCGAGAGACTTTTGGCCGTATGGCAATGAACGATTATGAAACGGTAGCACTAATTGCCGGGGGACATACCTTTGGAAAAACCCACGGCGCTGCCGATGCCAATGAATATGTTGGTGCAGAACCGGCGGGAGCAGGAATCGAAGAAATGGGACTCGGTTGGAAGAACAGTTTTGGAAGCGGAAATGCAGAAAATACAATCACCAGTGGTATTGAAGGTGCCTGGACACAAACACCTACAAAATGGAGCAATAATTTTTTTGAAAACCTATTTGGATTTGACTGGGAATGTCATAAAGGTCCCGGAGGTGCTTACCAATGGAGACCGAAAGACGGTGCCGGTGCAGGAACTGTACCAGATGCGCACGATCCTTCAAAAAAACACGCACCATTTATGCTAACTACAGACCTGGCTTTAAAAGAAGATCCTGAGTATTTAAAAATTTCAAAACATTTTCACGAAAACCCAGAGGAATTTGCAGATGCTTTTTCCAGGGCATGGTATAAACTAACGCATCGTGATATGGGGCCTATTTCCAGATACTTGGGGCCAGAAGTACCATCAGAAGAACTTATTTGGCAAGATCCTGTTCCTAAAGTAGACCACGAATTAATAAATGAGGATGATGTAAAGGAACTAAAGAAAAAGATTCTCAGTTCTGGATTAAGTGTTTCACAATTAGTTTCTACCGCCTGGGCTTCGGCCTCAACGTTTAGAGGTTCAGACAAACGTGGAGGCGCTAACGGTGCGCGTATTCGTTTAGAGCCACAAAGGCACTGGGAAGTTAATAATCCTCCTCAACTTCAGGAAGTATTAACCAGATTGGAAAATATTCAAAGAGAATTCAATGAAGCACAGGCAGGAAATAAAAAAGTTTCCCTGGCAGACCTCATTATACTTGGGGGTTGCGTTGCAGTTAAGAAAGCCGCTGCAGATGCCGGTCATCAAACTGGCGTGGCCTTTATACCGGGACGTACAGATGCTACGGCCGAGCAAACAGATGCTGAAGCTTTTGAACCTCTTGAACCAAATGCAGATGGTTTCCGAAATTATGCGAGGAATAGAGACAACATATCGGCTTCAGCCGAAGAAATGCTGGTAGATAAGGCACAATTACTCACCTTAACTCCACCAGAAATGACAGTATTAGTTGGTGGAATGCGGGTTTTGAATACAAACTTTGACGGATCTAAACGTGGTGTCTTCACAGATAGACCAGGACAGCTTACCAACGATTTCTTTAAGAATATCCTTGATATGAGAACTACCTGGAAAGCTACTTCGGATGCTCAAACCGAATTTGAAGGTAGAGATCGCTCCACTAATAAAGTAAAATGGACAGGAAGTAGAGTCGATCTTATTTTTGGATCGAACTCAGAGCTTAGAGCTTTAGCTGAAGTTTATGGAACCAGAAATTCAGAAGAAAAATTTGTAAAAGATTTTGTGAAAGCCTGGGAGAAAGTAATGAACCTCGATAGGTTTGATCTGAAATAATATTCAGTAAAAATTAATAGTTTAAAAAGCAGCCCTATTTTCTGGCTGCTTTTTTTATAGATAAAAAATATTTTCAATTTGCCTCTTCCTCAACTATACATTAGTAATTGTAAGAATTACGAAACACTTTTTTCAATAAAAAATCACGATGAACAGTTTTGAAAAAAAAATCGTAATTTCATTAATAATTATAAAATAAATTAATATTGTTATTTTTTTGTATATTCTTAGTTGAAAAGAGATAAAAAACAATGAAATTCGACCCCCAAATTGTAGAGAAATCTACCCCTTACTCTTCTTTACTTAACGATGATAATTTGCTTCTGCAAACTCAAAAGGAGGACTCACCGATAGATTTACCGAAATCTGATAGTAAAACCAAAAGTAATTTTAGCAATCTAACTGCATTTTGGAAAAGATTGGTTTCTAAGCCCAAAAGTTTACCTCAATCTTCAAATTCAAGTATAAGTACTATTCTAGAGGATGAGAAGAAGATATCCCCTAATCAAATTATAAAAACGGTTCTCTCCAGGAAATTAGAATTACCCCTTGATTCGACAAAACTTTCTATCGCTCTGGAAAAATGTAATAAAATTTTCCATGAAGATTACCCCTTTGATTTTATCCTTGAGTATGAAGGGAAGCGATTAGGTATGATATTGCTCGACCGATGTTATAACGCCAAAAATGAAGAGAAACTTATTTATAGGTTTAATTCTAGTTTAAAGAGTTTCGAAGGTTTGTTTTAATCTTTAACACCCGTACTTTTTTATTTCTTCTTTAAAGGAACAAATTCCCTTTGCGATAAAGTGTTTTTTCAAAACTAATGGGATACTTTTAAATTTTGTGTGGATATTATGCACGGTTAAGTCCAAAAATCTACACAATTATACTTCATTCTTCTCCCTAATTCACTAACAGGGCAATTAAAAATTATTCGCATTAAGCCTATATTTACTACGTCTCCATTTATATAAGATAAGGCTTAATCTTCTTGGCATAATATTGACTATAACTTACCACATCAATCCATAAGTATTCTCCTACAATTTTTATAAAAAATTGATTTTTAGGACTTAAGAATGCTCTTAGACGATTGAAATAATTGTTTTATCGATTTTAATAATTAGTTTCGCGGCAAAATTATTGGCCAGAAAAAATATAGTTGAATGCCTCTATCCCTACACTCATATGAAATTATTTTTTCCAGTACTTTTTGTATTAACGTCTCTGCCATGCCAAAGTCAGAAGATACTAATGCAAAGCTTCAAAAATAAAAATCTAACCTCCTCAATTAATTTGTCCGGAAGTTATAGCTCTAATCTAGAAGGAAGATTATTCTATTCCAAGAGCCAGGTTTATTCATCTTACAGAGATATGCACCAGGCTATAAAAGGTTTTTTAAGCAAAACTAAATGGTCTCAGGTACTCAACTTTACCAAAGCTCTTGCAGATCTAAGGAAAAATTCATCTATAAAAATTAATTGCTTCGGCAAAATGCCTACCGCGGCTTATGGAGCAGATTCAAAAAAATGCCGATTCGTTATCCATAATTACGACATCACACAGACTAAAATTTATACATCTTAAATCTAATATTATATTCTAATGAAAACATTTGATTACATATTACTTTTTACAAAATCTCCCCGTTCACCGAACAAAAACTTTACTCTTTTAGCAGGAAATTTTAATACAAACAATGCAGTTTTCACTGCCTATAATTAACAAAATAAAGAATTAAACCTAAATTGTAAATAATGAAAAAATTCCATTTTATATTACTTTTAGCAATATTCGCTTGTTCTCCAGATAACGATGAGGCTATTGTAGAGCAACAATCTACATCTTCTGACACTCCGGAATCTATGAATTTAGAATCTGGGCCAGCTTTAAATAGAGATTCAGGTAATTTAATTTACAAAGAAACCTTTGAAAATCCTGAACTTTATAATAACCCACAAGCAGGTGATTTTTACCTTGAACACGCTGAAAACCATAGCTTCAGCATCGAGGAAAATATTGTAAAAGAAGGCTCACAAGCAGGTAGATTTGAAATTAAAAAAAGTGATTCTAAAATATGGGGCGGCCATAGAACTGAAATGTCTCAGGCACAAAATACAGCACGTGCAGAAGGATGGTATGGTTTTTCACAATATTTCCCGGCATCCTATACCTCAGGCTCTACAGGCGAGGTAATTGGGCAATGGCATGACCAGGCAGATAAAGGAGAACATGTAGATAGAAGTCCTTCAAATACATTACTTACCGTTGATGGTAGAATTAAATGGATGGCCAGATGGGATGCTGATAAAATTATGGACAGTGGTTACTCTGATGGCCTGGAATATATCGATCTGGGAGCTATTCCAAAAAACGAATGGATTGATTGGGTAGTGCACATCAAATACTCCCACACCAATACCGGGGTATTAGAAGTATGGATGAATGGTGAAAAGGTTATCGACAGGCAAAATATGCCTAATTCTTA
>MDTG01290937.1_pt1 | contig 11303 bp, 12 predicted proteins | sample 811421 | NCBI WGS metagenome assembly MDTG01 (sample SAMN05326645, study PRJNA326480) | marine metagenome | isolation source: seawater | place: Pacific Ocean: South East | collected 2011
CGGGCGACCTTGCCTTCCTCACGTGAATCACGGAGTTTCTTCGGCGTGGGTTCTTCGGTCTTTTCACCGAGATCTTCAGCCACCGGGCACCCCCGCATCCTGATACCAGGTCATCATCAAGCCGAGAATGTCGTCGATGAACTCGACCAGCACTTCGCTGAGAATCCCGATTCCAGCGATGATGGTCCCTATTCCGACCATGATTCGAATGGGAAAGCCCAGACTGAGAATGTTCAACTGTGGGACGGTCTTGGCGATGAAACCGATGGCGACGGTCTCGAGAAAAACGAGCGCCAGAAGCGGAGCCGCCACCCGCATTCCCATCTCGATCGCTGCCATGACCAGTCCGCTGAGAAGCATGGGAATTCCATCGTTGAGATGAAGCGAACCGATGCCCACGTAGTGGTAGCTGTTGAGCACCGCCAGAACGGACCAATCGATGCCGCCCATGGCGATGAAGGTGACCAACGCGAAGAGGAACAGCATGTTCTCGAGCACGTCGGCTTCGCCGCCCATAGCCGGATTGTAGAAACGGGCGAATCCGAGCCCCATCTGCTGCGCCATGACGAGACCGCCGGTCTGCATGGCGAAGAGTGGAATCAATGCGATGAATCCGATCAGAGCTCCGATGACGATCTCAATGGCCAGGGAGGCGAGCAGGACCCAGAGACCCATGCTCTCCGTACCCGCAAGCGTCCCGGAAGCACTGAGCACCGGCATGGCAGCTGCAGCCATCCCGATGAAGAAGAGGATCTTCACCCGTCCGACGATGACTGGCGAACCGAAGACCGGCGCGAAGAGCGCAAGTCCTCCCAGTCGGGCCGCGACCAGAAGCAGCGGTACGACGGTGGCACCGAGTCCGGTCATCGCGGTCGTCATTGATGCGGTGTCTTGCACGCTCGAATCAGCCTCCGAACATTCGCTCGGCGAAGACCGAGATCTGCCCGCCGATCCAACCCAGAAGCAGGACTGCGACCAGAACCATCGCCACGATCTTGGGAACGAACGCAAGCGTCTGCTCCTGAACCTGGGTCACGGCCTGCAGAAGACTGATCACCAGACCGACGAGAAGTCCGGCGCCGAGAATCGGAGCCGAAACCAGCAGCGTGATCATCAAGGCCTCTCTGACGAGTGCGAGATTTTCAGTGTCCATGCGAAGACCCTTGGAAGAGGAGCTAACCGCCGAGTCCGGTGGAGACACCGGACATCAGCTGGAATGTGACCAGATCCCATCCATCCACGAGGACGAACAGAAGGAGTTTGAACGGAAGCGAGATGAGCACCGGCGGGAGCATCATCATGCCCATAGAGATCAACAGACTGGCGATCACCATGTCGATGACCAGAAATGGGAGATAGATCTTGAAGCCGAGAAGAAAAGCGGTCTTGAGCTCGCTCAAGATGTAGGAAGGGACGAGCGTCAGAAGATCGATGTCATCGGTGGTCATGGCCTTCGGATCGATGGGCTGGGACTGTGCATCCCGCCGGAACCCTTCGATCATCCAGACGGTCTCCCAGTTTCCGGTGTGATCGATCTGATCGAACATGAAGTCACGCAAGGGCATCTTGGCGCGATCCCATGCCGCGATCTGATTGACCGGCTCCCCCTGACTCGCAGCGGTCTCGGCGAGATAAGGCTTGATTCCGGCGTCGTACATGCGTGAGAACGTCGGCGACATCACCACGAGGGTGAGAAAGAGACTGAGACCGACGATGATCTGGCTCGGCGGCAGCCCCTGGGTGCCCAGCGCCTGTCGCAGCAGACTCAGTACGATCACGATTCGAGTGAAACATGTGCAGAGGATGAAGACCGAGGGGACGATCGCAAGCACCGTGAGAAGGACGATGATGTTGAGACTGGTGGACAGACCACCTTCGAGCCCCAGCTCGCTTGCAGCCTGCTCGACAGCACCGATCGGATTCTCGACCAGAATCGCACCACCTCCGGGTGGCGTCGCGGAAGCATGCCCGGGGGCACACAACAGGAACAGCGAACTCATGGCGATGAAGAGAAGAGTAGAACGAGAAACGCCTCGGATCACGCCGCACCCCCTGTCACTCGGGATCTTTTTCGACGAGTGAGATCGACCGTTTCAGCGACGAACCCCGGCATGCCTTCGACGGGCTCGAGCGGTGCGGTCTGTGACTCGGCCTCGAGCGACGCCTCAAGAGCCGGCGCGAAGGAGTCTTCGACCTTCTCACGTTCCTCACCGTTGATACGGGCACGCATGTCGGCAACTTCATCACGATCGGTCAGCTCCGAGAGCGTGGTCATCGAGCCGGATGCCTGATGAACCACCAGAATCCGACGCCCGACCTCAAGCAGCACGACGTGCTCCCCCCGAGCGACTGGATACCGAGCCATGATCGAGGCCACACCCTCCGGAGCTCGAACACGGGCGAGAAGCCCGCGCGCGGCACCGGACTTCGAGGTCTTTCGGATCAACGTTCGAAGCAACCAGATCAGGAGAAGGACACCGGCAAGACCGCCCCCAACCTGCAGAACGTCGCGTGCGCCATCGCCATCGACCTCGCCCATCTGCGTGGTCGGAGACACATCCTGCTCCGCTCCGGGCAGAGGGACCGAGGACCACCGTGAAGCGGGTGCGGATGAGTCCGAGGACACCGCGTCGGCGACGGGCGTCACGGAGGCACTTTCGATCAGCTCGCCATTCGAGGACTCCCCGGCGGTCGTCGCTGGCGTGCTCGCCTCCTGCGCCGAGTCCGATGAGACAACGAGATCGGAAAGACGCAAGGGGCTGGCCGCCGATGCGTCCTGCGTGCTCGCGGCGAGCGCAGGAGCTCCAAGCAACGCGATCACGCATGATGTGAGGGCTGCGGTCATGCGACTCTTTGGAATTCGGTTCATGGATTTGGACCTTGTGCCCCCCTGGGCCCATGAAGGCGAGGAAGGCGTCATCTCTATGTAAAGGAAAGTGAGAGGTCTTCAGAGTGCGAAAGGCGTCAGGTGGTCCGCGCGGGCGGATCGACGATTTCGCTGACTCGGATACAGAAGTTCTCATTCAAGACGAGCACTTCGCCACGAGCGATTCTTCGACCATTCACATAGATGTCGACGGGGTCACCTGCAGCCTTGTCGAGTTCGACCACGGCGTCGGATGACAGACGAAGCACATCTTCGACGAGCATCTTGGTGCGCCCGAGCTCGATTCGCACTTCAAGCTGCACGTCATCAAGCAATCCAATGGATTCATCCACGGAACTCGTGCCCGCCTGGGCTGCAAGATTGGGAAGATCGGGTGATCCAAGACCGTGCGGACCAGCGGTGAGATCCGCGGCCTGACTGACCCGTCGAACCGCCTCCGCAGTACCTTCGACAGCCTTTTCAGCGTCATGAGTCGCTGAAGGCTGGTTCGCTGGCTCGGGCGCGGGGATGCCGGGGCTGGTTTGGGGTGGGGTCTGCCCCGTGTCGGACGGGGAAGTGGGAGTCGGGTTGCCGGAAGATTCAGGCACCCCTCCGGGGACATTGGGTTCGTTCATCGTTGGCTCCGCCGTGAACCCCCGGCATCCTGCCGGGGTGCGCAATCTTTGCGCATCATCTGCATCGGAAGAAAGGGTCTACGCGCTGCAGAGAATCCCCGAGCACGTGGACCATTTCACCGAGTTCGATGTTCTGCGGATTCTTCAGCTTCGGATTCGAAAACCCGTTCCACTGACGATCACGACCTTGACGATTCTTGAGAGCTCCGGCTTGGCTTCGCCCTCAAATCGTGTTCTCAGAAGGGTTTCGATGCGATCCGTCATGACTTTCATCCGCGGATCCTGGAGCACTGCCGGGTCTGCCTGACGCCAGAGAGCGGCCATTTCAGCCCGGATTTCGTTCTGAAACTGCCCCACGAGATCAGAGAGCCACAGGGCATGATCTTCAGGAACATGGACGTACACTTCGACCGGATAGACATAGACCGCGCCGAGCCGGTCGTTGGTCATCTTCTCATCGACGAGTTCGATTTCAGATATTCGATCCATCACCGGACTCTCTTCGGCGAAGATTTCGACGGTATCCGCCGTGCCGGCATCCGGACTCAGATACATGAACCCTCCGACGAACAGCGCAGCTTCCGCGAGCAGCAAGCCTGCTGCCAACGCGATGGTCTTGAAATGACGCCCTCGTGCCTGAGGTGTCTTCGTGTCGGTCGTTGTCGAGTCCTGCGTTCCAGCCATGCGAAAAGCTCCCTGTTGTGATTCGTTCCTGAAGAGTTCGATCGACAACTCACAGGGTCGGATTCAGTCAATCAGTGATCTCGAAGCCGATTGGCTCAATTCGAGGGCTTCTCGGACGAAGGTGCGAGAACATGGAGCGAACGGCCGAGAATCCGGGCCTGGACGGTCTCATGGAGGGTTCCAAGCTTGAAAGCATCGCCATCGATCTGAACCAGTGCACCTGGCTGACATCGCACGCAGATGGTGCGACCACGGGTAAAAACAGCCTTGGGATGACTCAGGTGGGTTCCAAACCGGCACCTGAGCGCCCAGATCAGAAGATGAAAGCGTGCTGTGACGGGAAGAAAGACGACCTCGAGTACTCCGCTGGTCGGGGATGCTGCCCGAGCGGGATCAAGCCGCATGGCGTATTGGCTTGAGTTCGCAAGCACCAGAAGTCCATGACCAAGGTTGGCGAACTCGCCACCATCCACGGACACCGAAACATGACTCCGCACTCGCTTCCACCGGAAGAGACTCCTCAAGATGGGGCCAAGGTACGAAAGGTGGGAGATCGGACCACTTCGATGCGTGGCCAGATCGTGGACCACCTCGGCATCGAACCCGATGGAGGCACACATCAGCATCAGCTCCCCTTCGACCTCGACCACGTCGGCCTTGAGCCTCTGCCCCCGTTCGATCGTGTCCAGAAGATGAACCGGATCAGCCAGCATCCCATGGTCGCGAGAAAAGAGATTCTCAGTTCCCGTGGGATAGTGGTAGATCGGAATCGCTGCTTCTACTGCCGCTGGAGCGACCATGCCCACCGCACCATCACCCCCGATGGCCACCAGAAGATCCACACCCTCGAGATTCGGGCTCAACCAGTCGGTCACGCAGCCAAGCCGGGTTTCGAGACTCTCGACCTCGACGACACGTCCATCCTGCAGTTGATGACCATGGATGTGGTCGCGAATGGCGCGAGCGGACGCGGCACCAAGCCCTTTTCCAGCGACTGGATTGAACGTGAGCAGGATCTTCATCGAGTCTCACTGTACCATTCATGCAATGAAGATCTTCAAAGCGAAGAATGAAGCAGGGCTTTTCATGATCCGGATGCTGACGGTGGTCGGCATGTTGGCCGGTCATACTGCTGCGCAAAGTCAGGAGTTCGAACTCGGCCCTGACGACCAGTGGGAGAACACGTCCAACGATGAGATGACGCTTCGCAAGAATCAGCTTCTCATGGCACGACGAGCCGTTCTCGAAGGGAACCCTCAACGCGGCCGCGACCTCGCGAGTGCGTTCATCGACCGCTTTCCAAACTCGCCGATGCGTGCGGAGGCCTTCCTCATTCGCGGGGATGCACTGCTTGCCATGGGCGACGAGTACGAAGCACTCTTCGAGTTCGAGGAGATCGCTCGGAACTATCCCAACAGCCCGGCATTCGTCACGGCTCTGGAACGCGAATACGAAATCGCCGTGCAGTACGCGAACGGCCGCCGTCGCAAGTTGCTGTCGTTGTTTCGTATCGTGCCCGCGACGGATGAGGCTCAGGAACTTCTGATCCGCATCCAGGAACGACTCCCCGGAAGTCGTCTCGCAGAACAGGCCGGCATGGCGCTTGCCGACTTCTACTTCCGAGTCCGTGATCTCAGAATGGCGGCGGAGGCATATGATCTCTTTCTCGAGAACTACCCAAGATCGAGAGATGTGAACAAGGCCCGACTTCGACTGATCTATTCGTACCTCGCCGATTATCGTGGCCCGAAATACGACTCCACCGGTCTCATGGAAGCGCGACTCAGGCTCGAGGACCTCAGAGCGAACGAACCGGGCCTCGGGCAACGCATCGGGGCCGAATCCCTCCTCGTCAGGATCTACGAGTCCGAAGCGAGCAAACTGCTGACGACCGCGAGATACTATCTCTCGATCAATGATCCGATCTCCGCCGAATACACCATCCGGTCGTTGATCAGGGACTATCCGAACTCGATCGCCTCGCTTGAAGCGCTCAGAGGCATCCCGGCGATCCTTGCGAAGATGCCGGAAACGGTCGTCAGGATGGGCCCCGACTACCGCGCGCTTCGAGAGGAGAAACTGGGCATCGCCTGGAACGAGGACACTGACCTGTCAGGGGTCACCGACGCTCCGGTGCCCTCGCTGCCCGTGACCCCCTCCACCACCGGCGAAACGCTTATTCCCGAAATTTCGAACCAAACGAAGAGTTCCGAGAACACGCCATGATCCTCCACGTATCCATTCGTGCCGCTGTGGCGTCCCTCAGTGCATTTCTGTTCCTCTTAGTCACGCTGACCGGGTGTGGCTCTTCGAGCTCAGGAATGAGAAACATCTCGCAGTTCGATACGAAATACCGATCCATAAGCGTCCTGGCCTTCGAGAACGCGACTTCTGATCTCAAGATCGCAGCGAACCTCAATGAGGCACTGGTCAAGGAGATTGAAACAATCACGCCCTGGAAAGTGACCGGCCAAGGGCGGGCGGATACCATGCTTCGAGGAACCATCACCCGATACGGACTGGTGCTTCTCTCGAAAGATCCGACGACCGGGCTTGCCAACGAGATGCTCGTGGAAGCGACAGTCAGCTTCGAATGGATCAATCTGCGTACCGGTGAGCCCATCGTGGCACGAAACGGCTTTGCCGCTTCAGCGATGTTCACCCCCTCAAGGCCGCTTCAGCAGCCCATAGACATCGGGCGTTTCGAAATCGCCCAGACTCTCGCCAGTGATATTGTGGATACCCTTCAAGTCGACTGGTGAAGCAACGTCAAAAGACCGATTTCAACACTATGCCAACACTTCTGCCAATCACGACGATCTTCAGCCGCAAGCCTGACAACACCCCCCCATCAGGTGATGACGGCCAGAAACCCACACCTCCGGGCACACCGATGCCGCCTCAGAAGACACGCCAGCGAACCAGCTGGATCATTCTGATTCTCATCATGCTGTCGCTCTGGGTCGTGATCGGCTTTGGAAGTGATCGTGGCACGCAGATCGACTCATGGAGTCAGTTCTCCGCGATGGTCAGAGAAGGCAAGATCCAGGATGATTCGATCCTCCTCACACCCGGCGCCGTCTACGGCACGGTCAAGAAGGGCACGATCGCATTCTCGGACAACGAACGCATCAGCGTCGCGACCACGGATGATTCCGAGTACTACCAGAACGCCCTCGACAAACTGGGCGTGAGCTACAAGGTCAACGGATACGTGAAGAGTGTCTGGACCCAGCTCCTCATCGGGCTCGCACCCGTCCTCGTGGTCGTGGCGATCATCTGGTTCATCGTCAGCCGTTCGATGCGTTCCGCCGGCGGTGGCCCCGGAGGCATGATCGGAAGCTTCGGCAAGAGCCGTCACAAACTCTCCAGTGGAGACTCGGTGTCGGTGACCTTTGACGATGTCGCAGGCATCGATGAAGCGAAGGATGAAGTGACGGAGATCGTCGAGTTCCTCAAGAACCCGTCGAGATTCACGAAGCTCGGCGGACGAATTCCCAGAGGTGTCCTGCTCGAAGGACCTCCCGGATGCGGCAAGACCCTGCTGGCCAAGGCGATCGCGGGAGAGGCGGATGTCCCGTTCTTCTCGATCTCAGGTTCGGATTTCGTGGAGATGTTCGTGGGCGTCGGTGCCAGCCGAGTCAGAGATCTCTTCAAGCAGGCCAAGGAGAACTCTCCCTGCATCATCTTCCTAGACGAGATCGATGCCGTCGGTCGCAGACGAGGCAGTGGTTTCTCCAGTGGTGGAAACGACGAACGAGAGCAGACGCTCAACGCGATTCTCGTGGAGATGGATGGTTTCGAAGCAAACGATCAGGTGATCGTGGTCGCCGCGACCAACCGTGCGGATGTGCTGGATCCGGCACTGACCAGGCCAGGTCGATTCGACCGCGGTGTCCAGGTGGGTCTCCCGGACGTCTACGGACGGATGAAGATTCTCGAGGTCCATGCACGCAAGGTCAAACTCGCGCCGGACGTCGACATGGAACGTGTCGCCCGCGGCACTCCCATGTTCTCGGGAGCCGATCTTTCCGCGATCATCAACGAAGCCGCGATCATCGCCACGATGGCCGACAAGGATGCGATCGATCTCCACGACCTCGAAGAGGCACGGGACAAGATCAGATTCGGCCGGGCTCAGAAAAGCCGGAAGATCGAGGAACAGGAACGCGTCGCGACCGCCTATCACGAAGCCGGCCACACGGTCGTCCAGGCACTGCTCGACCACGCCGACCCACTGCACAAGGTGACCATCATTCCTCGCGGCCAGGCCATGGGCGCGACCTTCAGTCTTCCCGAGAAGGATCGTTACGGGTACGGCAGGAAGTACATCGAAGCGACGATGCGGGTGCTGTGTGCCGGCCGGATCGCCGAAAAGAAGAAGACCGACGACGTCTCGAGCGGCGCAGCGATGGACATCCGCATGCTCACGAACTACGCACGCCGCATGATTCTCGACTGGGGCATGTCCTCACGACTCGGGTTCGTGAACTATTCCGGTGATGAGAATCGTGAATCACTCATGGCCGACAAGGAATACTCGGATGAGACGGCGAGGATCATCGACGAGGAAGTGAAACGTCTCGGAGACGAAGCCTATTCAGATGCCGAGAGAATTCTTGAAGCCAACTGGGACAAGGTCGTTGCGATCTCGGAAGCACTCCTTCGGTACGAAACCCTCCAGAAGGACGACATCGACCGACTCATGAAGGGCGAAATGCTCGAAAAAGCGACTGTCGCCGATCTCCTGAACGAGGAAGCGAAGAAGTCCGACGAGACTCCACCACCCGAGCAGCCTCGCTCGGATGACGAAACCGACGAGAATCTCGGTGGCGTCATGCCTCACCCGGCGTGAGCGGAGACCCTGGAATACGCCCTACGGCGGATGGGGTCGAGATCGACCTGAAGGTCGTGCCCGGCGCTCGCGAGAACACGCTCGCAGGCATGCTCGGCCCACGCGTGAAGGTGCGCGTGTCGAGTCCCCCCGAGGGGGGGCGTGCGAATCAGGCCGTCTTCGAACTTCTTGCAGAGTGCCTCCGTGTGCCCGCGCGTGACATCACCCTGACCAGAGGCGCCACGACTCCATTCAAGACCGTTCTCATTCGCATGATCGATGTCGACAGCGTGAGAGACCGACTGCTTTGAGCGCCCATGACCGGAGAAGCGCTCACTCCCCGAGCATCTTCTTGCGCCTGAGAATGTGGTGGTAGTGCTGAGCGAACCGATGCGCTTCGTCCCGAATCGACTGGCAGAGCTTGAGACCGAGATTCTCCCGCCCCAGCTTGATGGGCGCTTCGCGTTCCTGGACGAAGATGAGCTCTTCCTTCTTGGCCAGCGAGATCACCATGGGTGGTCTGACATCGAGAGTTTCGAACGCTTCGATGGCGGCATGCAGCTGACCAAGCCCCCCGTCGATCAGAATCACGTCCGGGTAGAGTTCCTTGCCTGCGCCTGCGTCACGGTACCGGCGGGACACAACTTCCCGGATCGACTGGTAGTCATCGTTGTCGGCGGTCTTGATCTGGTACCGACGATAACCATCCTTGAAGGGTTTGCCGTCGATGAAGCAGACCTTGGAACCGACCGTCTCGGAGCCGGCGAGGTGCGCGATGTCGATGCCTTCGATGCAACGGATCGGGGTCTCCAATCCGATGGTCTTCTGCAGGGAACTCAGGCCTCCGCTGGGATCACCCGAGAACATCGTCACTTCGGTCTGCCAGTCCTTCGTCGGACCTGTGCCCTTCTCTCGGTCGTCCAGCCGTCGAATGGATTGGATCTGGTCGCGAATGACGGCCGCTTTTTCGTAGCGTCGCTCCTCGCTGGCATGTTTCATCTCACCTTCGAGTTCGCGAAGGACCGTGGTTCGCTTCGATGTCAGGAACCTGAGAAAACGTTCGATGTCGGCTCGATAGGTGTCACGGTCGACTCGATTCGCACAAGGAGCCGTGCACTGCCCGATGGAATGAAGAAGACACGGCCTGAAATACCTGTTTTTGGGATCGTCTTCCTGGATGTCAAGTTCACAGGTTCTGAACTTGAAGACCTTCTGCAGAACCTGAAGAGCGCTTCGGAGATCACCGATCGATGTGAACGGCCCGAGGACGCGTGCGCCTTTCAGGCGTTCGTCGGCAGGATTCCGAGTGATGTAGACACCTGGAAAATCCTCGCGAGTGGTGACGGCCAGATAGGGAAATGACTTGTCGTCCAGGAGGCGGATGTTGAATCTGGGCCGGACGTCCTTGATCAGCCGGCTCTCCATGAGCAGAGCCTCCCATTCACCTTCGCAATCGATTGAGTCGAAGGAGTCGATGTGCCCGAGAAGTTGCCGTGTCTTGGTATCGGTCGGGCCGCTCTGCTGGAAGTAGCTGCTGACGCGCTGCCGAAGGGAACTCGCCTTGCCAATGTAAAGAATTCGGCCTTCCTGATCCTTCATCAGATAAACCCCGGGGGTCTTTGGGAGGCTGTGGGCCGCAGCCAGCAATCTCGGTCGCCTGAGCTCCCAGTCCTCAGGATGCGGGTTTTTAGACCATTCAGACGCCATGACTCACCATTATGTGCCAGATCAAGGAATGGGGAATTCTGCCCTATATGAGCGTAGCTCGCATCCAGTTTCAAAAGAGACTGTTTCAGATTGATTTCACAAGCTACTATGGTTCAACCGAAAGAAGATGTTCCAGACCACTCCGGGGGACTGGGACTTATGACAACTACCTTATGGAGCCCCAAATGATTCGCACACTCACGACACTCGCCGCAGTCGCCATCCTCTCAACCTTCGCTGGCTGCAACAACAACAAGACCACTGCCCCCGGCGGCGTCGCCGAAACGGCCGAATGCTGCTCGGATTCGGGCGAATGCTGCGCCTCGACCGCACCCGGTGCCGTCGGCTCCGACAGCGACTGCGCAAGCAGCTGCGACAAGATGAGCGCCGCTCCTGGTGCCGTCAGCACGGACAGTGGCTGCGCAAGCAGCTGCTCCGACAAGATGAGCACCGCGCCCGGTGCGGTCAGCTCGGACAGCGGTTGCGCAAGCAGCTGCTCCGACAAGATGACCACCGCTCCCGGTGCGGTCAGCTCGGACAGCGATTGCGCAAGCAGCTGCTCCGACAAGATGAGCAC
>MDTG01290365.1_pt1 | contig 11302 bp, 10 predicted proteins | sample 811421 | NCBI WGS metagenome assembly MDTG01 (sample SAMN05326645, study PRJNA326480) | marine metagenome | isolation source: seawater | place: Pacific Ocean: South East | collected 2011
ATTTCATAATCAGGTATATCATCCCCCATGTAAGCTATTTCATCATTAGATAAATTATATACTAGTTTTAATTCTTCAAATGCTTCCCACTTATCTGAAGCCCCCATATATACGTCATGAATTCCGAGTCCAGCAAACCTTTTTTTAACAATTTCATTTCTTCCTCCTGAAATGATGGCAACTTTAAACCCTCTTTTAACAGCGAGTTGCAAGGCGAAGCCATCCTTTATATTCATTGTTCTTGTTTGTTCTCCAGTAGGCTCTATAATTACTGTTCCGTCGGTTAAAACACCGTCTATATCAAGGATGAATGTGGTGATTCTTGTTAAATTTTCTGGATATTTACTCATAGTTGTATTTATTAAAGCACTGATTTAAATAACAATCTAATTTAAATTCACTTTTATCGAAATTAATATGGAATGATAATGCATTAAAGTTAATCGAAATATGCCTAATTTTAATGATGGTATAGTTAAAATTATCCAACTATTTCCATAGATTTACGTAAAGAACAGTAAGCTTAAAAATTAAGCTCAAAACTAATTTCTATGGAAGGACAAGTATTAGATTCCTCTCAAAAAGCACTTTCAATTAACTTGGATAGAACGATTTATGGAACTTTTGCCGAAATCGGCGCTGGTCAAGAGATCGCGCGTAATTTCTTTGTTGTTGGTGGAGCCTCCGGTACAATTGCTCAATCACTGAGTGCTTATGATATGGCAATAAGCGACTCGTTATATGGAGAGCGTCCAGGTAGATATGTTTGTAAAGCAAGGTTAGAGCAAATGATTTCCTATGAGTACAATCGGCTTGTAAATGAATTATCCGCTAAAAAACCAGAAAAAAGGTTTTTTGCATTGGCAGATACCGTTGAAGCGATTAACTATGACCGCTCTAATAAGTCACACGGTTGGATGGGTGTTCGTTTTCAATTGAATCCTGGTGAGGCCTATAATGATGTAATTATTCATATTCGGTTGCTCGATAGAGAAAATCTTCAACAACAAGAAATACTCGGCAAAATGGGTGTAAACCTGCTATACGGCTGTTATCATTTGCACCATTCCCCTGAAAGTATCTTAAAGCATATGAATGATGGCTTAATTCCAGGCCGAATGCAAATTGATATGGTGGAATTCAAGGGACCGTTATTTAAGAATGTAGACAACAGGCTTTTAAGTTTATGGCTTGTAAAAAATAAAATGGCTGACGCGGTTATGTTTCAGCCTGATGGTTCAACTATTCACCCGACGGAGGTTCTTTATAAAAAGGAAATATTAGCGTTGAGAGGAAGATTTCGTCCAGTTACAAAAGTACATTTGGATATGCTAAAAAACGGGATGAAACAGTTTGAAAAGGATGTTCGAATAGATAAGAAAAGAATTACAGCAATAACTGAGATAACTCTCCGAGATTTAAGTGGTGAAGAAGATATTGATGAACAAGATTTCTTAGATAGGGTTGATATTTTAACTGCTCTAGGTCAAATTGTATTGGTTTCAAATTTTCATGAGTATTACAAGCTAGTTCAGTATTTAACTCGCTACAACACCGGAGCTCAAATAGCACTTGTTTTGGGTGCGAATTCTTTGATAAATGTATTCAATGAGCGTTTTTATGAGAATTTAAATGGTGGACTTATGGAAGCTTTTGGTTATTTATTCCACAGAGATGTCCGACTATACTTGTACCCTTATAAATTTGGTGACGAGGTGATTTCTTCCGGAAATATGATCATTCCAGAGAAATATGAAGATTTATATAATTTTTTAAAGTCATCTAAAAAGATTGTTGATTATGAAAATTACGACAAAGAAACCTTAGATATTTTTTCGCATAAGGTACTAGAAAAAATAATCGAAGGAAATACAGAATGGGAAAAAATGGTTCCACCTATTGTTGCCAGATTAATTAAGGAAAACAACTTATTTAATTTTAGAAGAAGGAAGTTTACCAAGTCAAAGATGAGTTTTAGATAATTATCTCAATTTGTTTGTCGGACTAAAGCTGCATAAAACTAACTAGCTATATAATCTATTTTAAACTATGAGAATTGTATTCTTGGGTACTCCAGATTTTGCAGTAGCCTCCCTAAGAGCACTTGTTGAAAATAATTTTGATGTTGTTGGCGTAGTTACTATGCCCGATAAAAAATCTGGTAGAGGAATGAAAATTCAGCAGTCAGCGGTTAAGAAATATGCAGTTGCAAAGGGTTTATTTATTCTTCAGCCAGAAAATCTTAAAGATGAAGTTTTTCAGACCGAATTAAAAAAATTGAATCCTGATTTACAAGTCATTGTGGCGTTTCGAATGCTTCCAGCTTCAGTTTGGCAATTACCTAAGTTTGGAACTTTCAACCTACACGCCTCTTTACTGCCTAATTACAGGGGAGCTGCACCAATTAACTGGGCCATAATAAATGGTGAAGAAGAAACTGGAGTTACTACGTTCTTTTTAGAGCATGAAATAGATACAGGTGAAATTATTGACTTTACAAAAATTGAAATTGGTCCAAAAGAAACTGCAGGTGAGTTGCATGATAAATTGATGACTATTGGGGCTGACTTGGTTGTTAAAACTACTCGCAAAATTTGTGATGGTTCTGTTACTACCCAAAAACAGGATGATTCATCATTGGGACAAAAACCGAAATTAGCACATAAAATTTTTAAAGACACGTGTAGGATTAATTGGGAGGAAAAGGCGAATGAAGTTCACAATCTTATTAGGGGCTTGAGTCCATATCCAGGAGCTTTTTCAAATTTGATATTTCCTGATGGAAGAGAAGTTATTGTGAAGATTTTTAAGGCAGAAGAAGGTGATGAAAAATTGAGTCCAGGTGCAATTAAAAGTGACGGTAGGAGATTGTTTTTTGTTGGTTGTGGGCAAGGTTCGATACAAATTAATGAATTGCAAATTGCAGGAAAAAAAAGAATGCTGATCCAAAACTTCTTACAGGGCATAAATTTGGATGGTGTAACATTAAATTAGCATAATAGTAAACTAACTTTTTAATTTTTCAAAATGAATTTACCCTTTTGGATTATTGTAACATGTTCGGTGTTTTCATATTCCAGTAAATAGGTATATTTTCCACTTTTACATAAAGCACCTTGCTTGTCTCTACCATTCCACAATGTGTTGTTACATGCGTAAAATACTTGATAACCTTTTTCGTTGAATACGCTAAATTCTCGGACAACTAGATTGTTGTTATTAACTCCAAAATGTGACGTGTAATTTTTGTTTTGAGGTTGAAAGTAAGCTGGCAGAGATATGCGGAAATCCCGTCTCGGAGAAACTACTGCACTTAAACTGTCTACACAGCCCATTTGGTTTTTTACTTTCTGTTTAATTACATTTGACTCATAGGGATTTGTTGCAAATAAAGCACTCGTTTGATGTACTATCTTATCTTTTGTATGGAAAGAGACACTGTCTTCGAAGTTATGACTTTTTATTTTTACATAAGCCGGATTTGAAAGGAGCACATTTTTAATATCAAATCCTACAACGGGTTTTTTTTTGATTTTTACCAATTGAGTAATGGAGTCAGTACATCCATTCTTATCGATTACTTTTAAATGTACTTTTGATTTTGTTGCCCTGTTAAATTTGTGATTGGGATTTTTTTCCATGGAATAGTTTCCATCTCCAAAATCCCAAATCCACTGTTTAACCTCGGCAGATTTGGTAAAGGAGTTGTCCGTGAAACCTACAGATTGGTCGCATTTTGAATTCGGATTGAAAAAGGCAAACGGCGCAGTGTTAATGACTATGTTTTTTATTTGAGAATAGGCTTTCCCAAGCTCTGTTTTTATTGTGAGTTTAACAATGTAGTTGCCTGATTCTGTGTAAACATGCACTGGGGAGTTGTCATTTGCCACACTGCCGTCTCCAAACTCCCAATACCAAGCAACAATTTTGTTTTCTGAACTTGAAAGGTCTTCAAAATAAATGATGTTATTGATGCAATGATTTTTGTATTCAAAATCTACATTAACTCCAAAAAGGGTGCTAAAAAATAGGAGAAAAATTAAAAATAAACTGTAAAATTTATATTTCATTTCTGTCTTTTTGTACGAGATTATTGGCATAAAAGTTAATAGTTTTTTTATTGAAATAAAAAAGTTATTACCTTCAATTAAATTCGTTATTTCAATTTCAAACAGTTTGTGATGAAAAGTGTAAGTTTTATTGTAGTTTTTTGTTTGTTTTTAAGTTGCTCAAAGGTCCCAGTTTCGGGAAGAAAACAACTGAACTTATTGCCAGAATCTGAGTTGATTCAAATGAGTTCTCAGCAATATAGTCAGTTTATAAATCAATCCATTGTGATTGAAAATACTCTAGAGTCTGATTTGGTAGATAGGGTGGGTAGAAATATTGCACTAGCCGTCGAGGATTATCTCAAACGAAATAATCATCAAAAACGTTTGAAAGGATTTGATTGGGAGTTCAAATTGGTTGAGGACAGGCAGGTCAATGCTTGGTGTATGCCGGGTGGAAAGATTTGTTTCTACACGGGTATTTTGGAGTATACAAAGGATGAAAACGGAATAGCGGTTGTAATGGGTCATGAAATAGCGCATGCAATAGCAAGACACGGAAACGAAAGAATGAGTAAGGCACTTGCCGCTCAAATGGGAAGTATTGCATTAAGTGTTGCGATTATGAATAAAGGTGTTGAAACTCAAGAGATTTTTCAAGAAGCTTATGGAATTACCAGTGGTCTGGGCGGTTTGGCTTTCTCTAGACGAAATGAACTTGAGTCGGATAAATTAGGCTTGGTTTTTATGGAATTGGGGGGCTATGATGCTGCTAAAGCTTGCGAATTTTGGAGAAGAATGGCTGAAAATAAAAAACAGACTCCAGAATTTTTATCCACGCATCCCAGTGACCAGAAAAGAATTGATAAAATTAATGATTTTTTGAATTCGGACGAGTTTCAGAAACACATTCAAAAGTAGGAGAAATTAAATATGCATTATAGATTTGTCGGTGCTAGAAATTAACAGTTTATTTATTAAAAGTTTCTACTTAGTCTATCAATTTAGAAAAATCGATGCAGTAAATTAGGACAATGTCTAAGCTAACAATTGAAAAAGATATTGAGTTCATAAAAAACCAAGTAAATTATCTAGATACTTTTCAGCAAAGAATTTTTAAGGCTCTAAAAGAACTTAAAAGTATGAGTTCTTGGAAAGGTTTGATGGGTGATGAGTTGATTTATGCAGATATTGATAGATGGTTGAAGAGTTACTCTACCTTAAAAAATCATCTTCGTCAAAAAGAGGTAATTGATGAAGATTTAAAATATAAACTAAAAAACTTACCGCAGTTAGATTTTGAAAAACCTTTGTCCACAAAGGACTTTCTCAAAAATAAAGGTGTTCTTATTCGCTTTATGTATATTGTTGTACCATTTATTAGAACAGGGATTAATAAAAAACGAGTTAAAGAAATTGAAAGTCAGCTTTTAAACTATAAAACTTGTGGAGAAAAGTTGCGTAAATTATCTTTCAAAATGGAGAGTGTATACACCGACTCATTATGAATTAACTAATTAAATTTTTGTTTTCTTGAATTAATCTGTATTTTCCACCTTTAGTTCCAATTTTGTGCATGAAAATTGCGATTGTCGGTTCCTCGCATCCATACAGAGGTGGACTAGCTGCTTATAACGAGCGTTTAGCCAAGGAATATCAGGATAATAATCATGATGTAATAGTTTATACTTTTACATTACAATATCCAAATTTTCTTTTTCCTGGTGAAACTCAGTTTTCATCCGAACAAAAGCCACCCAACTTAAAAATAGTCCGATGCATTAATTCCGTTAATCCTTTAAATTGGCTCTCGGTAGGAAATAAAATTAGAAAATCTAGGCCGGACATTCTTGTAATTAAATTTTGGCTCCCATTTATGGGTCCTTGTTTTGGAACTATATTGAGATTAGTAAAAAGAAATAGACACACAAAAGTTATTTGTATTGTTGATAATTACATACCACATGAAAAAAGATTAGGAGATAAGATTTTTACAAAATATTTTTCAAAACCGATTGATGCATTTATTGCGATGTCTAAAAGCGTATTAAAGGATTTAGAGTTATATGAAAAGGACAAACCCAATTGCTTATCGCCTCATCCTTTATTCGATAATTTTGGCAGCAAAGTTTCCAAAATAGAGGCCTGCAAATTTTTGGGATTAAGACATGATATAAGGTACATGCTTTTTTTTGGATTAATAAGAGACTATAAAGGACTAGATATATTAATTAAGGCCTTTAGTGACGACAGATTTCGTAATCAGAATATAAAATTAATAATTGCAGGTGAGTATTATGGAAATAGAGAATTTTATGAAAATTTAATTGAACAAAATAAGTTAAATCAGGATATTATTCAGTTTAACAAGTTTATTCCAGATTCAGAGGTGAAATATTTTTTTAATGCTGCCGATTTAATTGTTCAGCCATACAAATCTGCCACTCAAAGTGGCGTTACTCAAATTGCATTTCATTTTGAAAAACCCATGATTTTAACTGATGTGGGTGGTTTGTCAGAGTTATGTCCAGACGGAAAAGTTGGCTACTTAACTAAAGTTAATATTGAGGAAATAGCGGAAGCTATCTCAAGGTTTTATGGTGACACTGATATTGCAAAAATGGTTGAAAATATAAAGAAAGAAAAAATTAAATATTCATGGAGTGTTATGGTTAATGCTATTAATAAACTAATTGAAAAAGCTAATGAAATACATCAGTAAGGCGCCTTTTAGAATTGGATTAGCAGGGGGAGGAACGGATGTTAGTCCTTTTTCTGATATTTATGGTGGGAATGTTTTAAATGCCACCATCAACTTGTATGCTACTTCAATATTAATTCCCAGAAATGACGGAAAAATAATAATAAATGCAAGAAATAATAATATAAAAGTAGAACTAAAATCAACAGAATTTTTAGAGGCTATAGAGGATTTGAATTTACAAATTGGAGTTTACAATCACATTGTTAAAAATTTCACAAAAAAGTCGCTCTCATTTGAGCTTATTACAACAATAGACGTTCCTACCGGCTCTGGGTTAGGTACTTCTTCAACAATCGTGATTTCTGTTCTAGGCGCATTTGTGGAATGGTTAAAATTGCCTTTAGGGGAGTACGATATAGCTCAAATTGCTGTTAATATAGAGAGAATTGAGTTGAATATGGCTGGTGGTAAACAAGATCAGTATGCTGCCACGTTCGGTGGTTTCAACTTTATGGAATTTTCTGCGGAAAATAGAGTTATTGTTAACCCGCTAAGGTTGAAAAATAGTATCATTAGAGATTTAAATAGTCATCTTTTATTGTTTTACACACAAACTAAAAGGTCATCCTCAAAAATTATAGAAACTCAAAAAAGAAATTTCAAAAGTGAGATTAAACAGGTTATTCAGGCTTCTAAGGGTTTAAAAATGCAGGCTGTTAAAATGAAAGAGGCACTTTTATTGGGCGAGTTGGAAAAAATAGGAGAACTTTTAAGTGTTGGATGGGAAAACAAAAAAAAATTAGCCGAGGGAATTTCAAGTAGTAAACTTGAGAGAATATATGAGGTTGCAGTAAAAGCGGGCGCCATAGGCGGGAAGATATCAGGTGCTGGAGGAGGAGGTTTTATGATTTTTTATTGCCCGAATAACACTAAATTTGATGTTATTGACTCCTTAAATCAAATTGGTGTAACAAACCAATTGTATACATTCCAAAATAATGGATTAGAAACTTGGACAAGCAAATTGTGATGAAAAAAAAAATCGAAGATTCGACAGCTTTGAAAATGATTGTTTTCTCAGGGATCAACTTACTGAAAAATACCGAAGCCGCTATCAATGAATCTTTAAAGTCATTCAAAAAAGGAGGTAAGGTTTTGTTTTGCGTTAATGGAGGCAGCCATACTACCACTCAACTTTTGTCTGCTGGGTTAAAAGTTTGGTATTATGATGACCGTACTCCTCTGAATACCGTAATATTGCAAGATTATTTCTCATTTCTTACTTCCAATGTTAAAGATTATTTACACATCAAAGTCTATGTTCGTCTAAAAAAAACTGTACCATACAGCGAAGATGTTTTGATTGAGCTATCAACCTCTAGCAACTCGATTAATGTTGTAAATGAATATGGTGGTGCACTAAAAATGGGTTTTCTCACAGAGGGATTTGCTGGAAAAGGTGCCGACTTTTTAGAGAAATGTACTAATATTCTTAATGAGGTTCCATCTATAAATACAAAAAAATTCAATAGTTTCTCATGATTAAATGCATGATATTCAGTCAATTGGTAAAACAAATCTTATTCTCTAAATAATTAAATATGGAAGCTATAATTTTAGCTGGCGGCTTAGGCACAAGACTTCGTACAGCTGTCCCTAATCTACCGAAATGCATGGCCAAAGTCGGTACAAGACCATTTCTCGAGTATTTACTTGATAATCTGATAAAAGGTGGGGTCACAGATGTAGTTTTCTCTGTTGGCTATAAATCTAATTTCATTCAAAATCACTTTAGAGAATCGTATAAATCAATTAATATAAAATATGCCAAAGAAAAAAGACTGCTTGGAACCGGTGGGGCAATAGTAAACTCCTTGAAATTAGTAAAAGGGAGTCAGGTAATTATTGTTAACGGTGATTCGCTTTTACTCAGTGATTTGAAGAAACAGTTGTGGTTTCATAATTCGCTAGGTGCAGATGTTACTTTTGCTCTGAAACCACTTGAAAATCCGTCAAGATATGGAACTGTAATTGTCGATGGAAACAAAAGAGTTCTCGAGTTTAAGGAAAAGCAAAAATTAGATTTTGGCTTGATTAATACTGGGTGTTATATTTTTGAAACCAGGATATTAGATGAGTATATCTTTCCTGAAAAGTTTTCCATCGAAAATGAATTTTTTCAAAATGAAGTTGATAAGCTTAAGTTTTTTGGATTCGAAACAAATAGTTTTTTTCTAGATATCGGTATTCCCTCGGACTTTAAAAAAGCTCAATTAGAGATTGGTGTTTTTCCATGCATCGATTTTTCATGGACTTTGTTTTTGGATAGAGACGGTGTTATAAATAAACGAATTTTAGGCGATTATGTAAGAAACGAAGCTCAATTCGAATTTATAGAGGGCGCTGTTGATGCAATTTGTTTCTTTTCAAAAATATTCAAATATATTATTGTTGTTACAAATCAACAAGGAATTGGGAAAGGTTTGATGAGTGTTGAGGATTTATCAAGAGTTCATCAGAAAATGTTAAAAGATATTAAGGACAGGGGCGGAAGAATAGATGCTGTTTATTTTGCCCCTCAAAGGAAAGAGGAAAACTCGATAATGCGAAAACCAAATCCTGGAATGGCACATTTAGCAAAAAGTGATTTTTCCGCAATAGATTTTAATAAATCCTTGATGATAGGTGATTCTTTGAGTGATATGGAATTTGCTATTAATTCAGGAATAACCCCCTTGTTTATAAGCGTCTCTAGTCAAGAAACCGGTTTTTATAATATAGATTCTCTCGTGTCTTTTAGCAGGATTTTAGACTCAATTTTGAATTAAACATCAACACCTTTAAAAGTTATTTTGAATTGCTTCTTGAAGGTTTTTTTTAAAGTAGAAGTCATATATATTAATAATCAATATTTTTGTCGCATGTTTGTTAGTAGAACCGTTCAAGAATTGAAATACCAATTCAAGTTGAGATGGATTTTGGTGGCTTCTACAGTCGGAGTGTTTTCAGGAAGTGCGTCGGCGATTTTTCTTTTGTTGCTAGATTGGGCGAAAAATATTCGTCAGTCAAATAATTGGCTAATACTTTTTTTACCTGTAGGTGGATTTTTTGTTTCTTTAGTGTATAGTTACTGGGGTAAATCTGTAGAGCGAGGTAATAATTTGATAATTGAAGAAGTTCAAAAGCCATCCAAAGTAATTTCTTTTTTAATGGCGCCACTTGTTCTTGTAGGTACTATTGTGACGCATGTTTTTGGAGGCTCTGCAGGAAGGGAGGGTACTGCAATTCAAATGGGCGCATCAATAGCTGATCAATTAAATTTTGTTTCAAATTTTTCCGATGAGGATAGAAAGATATTGTTAATGTGCGGAATGGCAGCGGGCTTTTCCTCTTTGTTTGGAACACCACTCGCGGGTGCTACATTTGCTATAGAAATTATAATTATTGGTAAGCTGCTATACCATGGTATTGTTCCCGTTTTGCTCTCAGCATTCATAGCTCATTATGTTTGCGACTTATGGCCAGTTGAACACACGCAATACACAATTGGACCAATACCAGAGTTGAATTTTGTGAATATTGCATGGCTGTTGCTAGCAAGCCTTGCTTTTGGGTTAACTTCAAGAGTGTTTAGTTCATTCATGTTTTTGGCTACCAGACAATTTAAAAAATATGTTTCCTCAGCTTTATTTCGCCCCATAATTGGGGGGGGGATAGTTGCGGGGTTAATTTATCTTTTAGGATTTAAATATTCGGGACTGGGCTTGGACACAATTGTAGCTTCTTTTTCTGTTCAGCAAAGCGTAGCGGTTTTTGCAGTTAAATTAGGCTTAACCGTTCTGACGTTGAGTTCTGGGTTTAGGGGAGGTGAGGTAACTCCTTTATTTTTTATTGGTGCTACTCTGGGAAGTGCCTTGAGTATATTCGTTCCATTACCCGTTGGACTTTTAGCAGGAGTAGGTTTTGTTGCGGTTTTCTCTGGTGCCACAAATTCTCCAATTGCCTGCAGCTTAATGGGGCTAGAGTTATTTGCATATGGAGGATTAAATTTTTCGTTGTGTATATTTATTGCTCTAGGGTGCTTTGTATCTTACTACATAAGTGGTCACACAGGCATATATACTTCGCAAATTATAGGGAGAGCCAAGCTTAACCGTTTTTCCAAGTTGAAGGGAAAAAGCCTCTTTGATGTAATGGGCTAAGGTCATGTGTTAATTGTAAAAAGAGCATCTGTAAATACTTTCGTTGCCAACTGCATCGGTAACAAAAATCTTTAATTCGTGTTTCCCTTTTGAAATTACGTTATGCTTGTAGTGGGTTAATCGAGATTTTTTGAAATCGTACTCCATTAAAACCCATTTCTCGTCAATGTAGCAATTGTAAGATTTTATGCCTGATAAATTGTCGGATATCTTGAAATCAAATTTGTTTTGAAATTGTATATTTTTCCCGCTGTGAATATTTAATGGATTGATTTTTGGTGGTATAGTGTCGTGAAATATGTAAAACCCTCCAAAATATTTTGTTTTAAATGAGTAATATCCAACGG
>MDTG01435311.1_pt1 | contig 11302 bp, 6 predicted proteins | sample 811421 | NCBI WGS metagenome assembly MDTG01 (sample SAMN05326645, study PRJNA326480) | marine metagenome | isolation source: seawater | place: Pacific Ocean: South East | collected 2011
CCTCCCGATGATGCAACCGGACGCCATGAGACGATTACCCGCGTGCTTGATGCCGTCGGCAGGGAACACGGCGAACCCGCAAACCTCCTCGCTGATGCCCGGGCTACTGTCGACAAACTGAAGGACTTCATCGCCAAAAACGATATCCTGCGCCTCCCGGATCCCGACCGGTGTGAGTTGATGGAAATGCCGGAGTTTCACCGCGGGAACTCACTGGCTTACATCCAGCCCGCTCCACCCCTCGACCCGGACAACAGGACCATTTACGCGATCAGCCCCCCTCCCGCTGACTGGGATGAGGACCGGGTGGAGAGTTTCCTGCAGGAATACAACCGGCACATGCTGCAGATCCTCACCATCCACGAGGCCTACCCGGGTCATTACGTGCAACTCGCCTATCACAACCGGGAGAGCTCCCCGGTCCGCCGCCTCCTGCTCTCCGGGGTCTTCATCGAAGGCTGGGCCGTCTACACCGAGCAGATGATGCTCGACCAGGGCTATGGTGAAGGCGACCCCGCCCTGCGGCTGACCCAGCTCAAGTTCTACCTTCGTGCCGTGGCCAATGCCATTCTCGACCACCGTATGCACTGCAGCCCCATGAGCGATGAGGAAGCTCTCGACTTCCTCATGAACCAGTCCTTCCAGTCAGAGGGAGAAGCCCGCCTGAAGATTGTCCGCTCCAAGCAGTCCACCGTGCAGCTGAGCACTTACTTCGTGGGGCGCATGGCATTGTATGATCTGCGCCGCGAGATCCAGCGGGAACAGGGCCCGGACTTCGACCTCGGACGTTACCACGAGGCCGTCCTCTCCAACGGCTCATTGCCCGTAAAGTATCTCGGCGAAGTGGTTCGCGGGCGGCTCCGCCAGCCACGCTGACCCCTGTCCCGGCGAGACTGTTGCCGGCCGGCTTCACCAAATGAAGAGAGCCCCCTTGGCGGGAGCTCTCCAGAAATAGGATTGGCGCCGGAGGGAAGGGTTACTCTTCCTTGTCCTTCTCAGCCCCCTGGATGGAGAGAAGCTCCACCTCGAAGACAAGGGTGGAATTGGGTCCGATATCCCGTCCCGCCCCCTGTTTTCCGTAGGCGAGGTCGGCGGGGATGAAGAGCTTGTACTTGGCGCCCACCTGCATCAACTGCAACGCCTCGGTCCAGCCTGCGATAACACCATTGACCGGAAAGGAAACCGGGGACTCCCGCTCCACTGAGCTGTCAAACACGGTTCCGTCAATCAGGGTTCCATGATAATGGACCTTCACCGTGTCCAAGGGCGTGGGCTTCGCTCCGTCGCCAGCCTTGATCACCTCATATTGCAACCCGGTTTCGGTCACCATCACACCCTCGCGCTTTTTGTTCCCCTCGAGGAATGTCTTGCCTGCGTCCCGATTGGCATCTGCTTGCTTTCCCGCCTTCGCTTCCATCTGTTTCTGCATTTCGGCCTGGAAGGCCTGCATGACCTTGTCGGCTTCCTCCGCTGCGATCTTGGATTCCTTCCCCGCCAGCGCTTCCTGTAATCCCATGATCAGGTTCTGCACGTTCAAATCGATGCCGTCCCCATGGATGGTCTCGCCAATATTACGTCCAATGAGATAGGAGGCCTTATCCCGGTCGGATTCCAACTTCGGTTCTTGTGCCGGAGCGCTGGTGGCGAGAAACACCATGAGCAAACAGGCCGCGTTCGTGTGTCTGAACATGCGGGCGAGACTCTGCTCCGGGTCCCCAAAGTCAACTCATTCCTCCCCCGGGGATTGAAACCATCGCGTATTCGTTAATACTCAGCCGCAATGAAGACCCTCATTGTCTCCTGCAGCCTGCACGCCCAAAGCAAGAGCCGCCGTCTGGCCCACGAGCTGGAGTCTCTTTGGCAGGGAGAAGATGCAGTCGAACTTGCCACTCTCGACCTCCGAGACCTTCAGCTACCTGCCTGCGACGGGGGTCCGTCCTACGGACACCCTGCCACCGAAAAACTACAGGCCGCCTTCACTGACGCAGACGCTGTTGTGTTCGCCGTCCCTATCTACAACTACGACATCAACTCTGCCGCCAAGAATGCAATCGAGCTGGCTGGTCGGCAACTCACCGACAAGGTAGCCGGATTTCTATGTGCCGCCGGTGGAAATCGCAGCTACATGTCAGTCATGGCAGCGGCCGCAAGCCTCATGCTGGATTTCCGGACAATCATCGTGCCACGCTTCGTCTACGCCGGTGGAGAGGACATCACGGACACCGGGACACTGAACGAAGAAATCCGGGAACGGGTGGCCCAGTTCGGGGTTGAATTCCAGCGTCTCGCCCGGGCCATTCATGCGGCATAGGAACCCTGTTGCAAGGACGAGCGCCTCCTCCTTCCCGGCCCGCCGCCAGATCCTGGCTCGCTCGTCCCTTGGCTTCGGGGCGCTTGCCTGCAGCGCCCTCCTCGATCGTGCGGAAGGCCGGGGGAAGCTGGAGCGGCATTTCCCACCTTGTATTCGAAACATCATCTTCCTTTTCATGGAGGGAGGGGTGTCGCAGGTCGATTCATTCGATTACAAGCCAATGCTCGGGAAGTATCACGGCGAAGACCCGCGTAAAGCCATCGGGAGAATCGAAAAGACGCAGTTTGAGGCCATTGGCAGGGTCATGAAGTCTCCCTGGAATTTCCGCAGGCGGGGCCAGAGTGGGACATGGGTCAGTGACCTGTTTCCCCATGTGGCCAGCGAGGCGGATTCCCTCTGCGTCATCAAGTCCATGACGTCGCGTTTCCCTGAGCACACCAGCGCTAACTTTTTCCTGCACAGTGGCAGTGGCCTGCAGGGCCGCCCCAGCATGGGAGCGTGGGCCACTTACGGCCTCGGGACCAGCAATGATAACCTGCCCGGCTACATCGTCCTGAACGGAGGACAGATTCCTTCCGGGGGACTGGACTGCTTCAGCAACGGATTTCTGCCCGCCACCGCCCGGGGGAGCCTGCTCAATGCGATTGGGTCGCCACTCGCAAATGTCACACCCAATGAAAGTCACGCTCACGCCCAGTCTCTCAAGAGGTCCCTGGTGTCCCGCCTGAACCGCGAACCGTCCCCCTCCGCGGAGGCCCTCGAGTCGGCCATTACCAATTATGAGCTCGCCGCCCGCATGCAGCTGGCTGTCCCGGAACTGATGTCACTCAGGGGAGAATCCGTGGCAACCCGCAGGATGTATGGCATGGAATCCGATTACACCCATACGCAGACCTATGCTCGTCAATGCCTCCTCGCACGAAGACTGGTTGAACGCGGGGTCCGCTTCGTGGAGCTGACTATCCCCATGGTAAACGGCTATCAGCGATGGGACGCCCATGGTAACCTTGTGAAGAATCACGGAGATAATGCCCGCGCCGTGGACCAGCCCATTGCAGCCCTCCTCCGGGACCTGCGCACGCGGGGCCTGCTCGATGAGACTCTCGTTCTCTGGTCGGGCGAATTCGGGCGAACCCCGTTCGCCCAGGGCGGGGGAGGTCGCGACCACAACGAATACGGTTTCAGCCTCTGGATGGCGGGAGGTGGGATCAAGCCAGGTCACTCATACGGCGAGACAGACTCCTGGGGCTACAAGGCCATTGAGAACCGCCTGGAGATGCATGACCTGCATGCTACCCTGCTTCACCTGCTGGGCATCGATCACCGGGAATTCACATATCGCTTCGGGGGCCGGGACATTCGCCTGACCGATGTTCATGGCCGGGTAGTAAGGGACATCCTCACCTAGAACGTGACCCGTAAACTACTCAGCCTTGCGAACGAGAGTGATTGCGCCCGCGTCGCCAGTGGTGGAATTCTGAAGACCCACGATGAGCTGATCATTCTCGATCCGGTGGCTCACCTTGACCGTCTCCTCTTTCTTATCACTGTCCACGGTCTTCAGGATCAGGGTCGCTACTCCATTCTCCTCTGTCCACTGGCCCATACCCACGCCTCCATTCTCGTCGGCGCTCACTTGCATCACCTCTCCACTCTCAGGATCTACCGCGATCAGCCCTTCCGAATCGTCACCCGGCGCCTTGATGCTGAGACCCAGAACCCGATCCTTGATCCGCCAGGTATAAGTGAGAGAGATCGCCTGGCCGTTGGTGTCCTGGTCTACCCAAGTCCCGATCAGGGTTCCCAACCCAGCACTCTCCAGAATCTCTGCAAGATTCTCGGCTCGCGAGGAAGTTCCCGACAGCAGGAACATGGAAGAGAGGAAAAGGGAAAGAAGAGACCTGTTTTTCATCGGCAGGCGGGTACACCCTGCCGACCGGCGAATCAAGTCCCCGTTGCCCGGGCGGAGTGGAATTTTTCACTGCCTCACACAGGAGGGATTTTTGCGTCTCCAGGCGGACGGGACCGCCACACGCTGGCTAACACACTCCCTATGAGGCAGTGATAGAGAGCAGAAATTGCACATACCATGGCTGCCCCGGGCTGGGCCGCAAAATGCACCTGGGCGAGGGTCGCTCCCAGGCCGGAATTCTGCATCCCTACCTCGATGGAGACTGTCCGCCGCTCCTTCTCACCAAGGCGGAGGAGGCGGGCCCACAGGTATCCCATCACAAATCCAGCAACATGAAGAACGAAGACAGCGAGAAGCAGCATGTTGAGATTTTCGAGGATGCGTTCCTTGTTGCCCCCGACAATTCCTCCGACAATGAGAACGATAACCGCAATCGACAAAAGCGGCGAAACCCCTCCGGCCACCTTCCGGGCTCTTGACCCGAGAAGGCGGTTAAGAACCAGTCCAGCCACTACCGGCACCAGGACTACCGCCAGCATCGCCTTGAGCATCGCCCAGGCGTCGACAGGAATGGGAACCTCCAGGGCGGCATATCCCTTGGTCAGGTAGGGTGTCAGGCCAATCGCCAGTACGGTAGAGCACATCGTCATCAGAACACTGAGAGCAACATTGGCCCGGGCAAGATAACACACCACGTTGGAGGCTGTTCCCCCCGGGCAACAAGCCACCAGGATAAGTCCAAGTTTGAATTCGTCATCCAGCCCAAAGAGCGCTGCGACCCCCCACCCCAGGAAAGGCATGATAAGAAATTGGGCCAGCACCCCGATGACCACCGCCCGTGGGACAGAAAGAGCCTGCCTTACGTCGCCAAAGCTCAGGGTCAACCCCATGCCCAGCATAATTACCCCGAGCCCGAGGGGGACCAGCCTGAGGTCCGTTCCCGGAAAAGTCTCCCTGACAAACCACGTGAAATGAGCGGGACACACCCACGCCCACAGCGTTCCGAGCAGGGTCCACAACCAGAAAAGCCTTGCAACTGTTTGCGTCCAGGACATCGGCCCGGACGATCCAATATTTGAAGCAGGCCGTCACGGATTACTTTCGCGACTTGAGCCTCCATGCTAACCGGCGGAAACCTGCTCCCGTGGGAGGAGGGTAAGAACGCCGGTAGCGATTCGCATTGCACTCAGGCTCTTCCCGCTCCCATCTTCCCCCCATGAGGATTCTCGTGACAGGTGCAACCGGCAAGGTAGGCCGCGCATTCATTGAACGTCTGCTCGGAGGTAGTGAGTTTCCCGGCTGCAGCGTGCGCGCCTTCTGTCATAATCGCGTCCTTCCGGAGCAGGAACGACTGGAAATCATCAAGGGCAGTATCGCGAGGCGCGAGGACGTCAAGGCAGCCCTCGACGGGGTCACCCATGTGCTTCACCTGGCCACCTGTAAGGAGACACCCGAGGACGTGATGGACGTCACAGTGAAGGGACTCTTCTGGCTCCTTGAGGAATGCCGCGCCAGCACCAGCTTTGAGCAGTTCATTCTCATCGGAGGCGATGCCGGCATGGGACACTTTTTCTATCCTCACCCCATTCCGGTCACCGAGATGCAGTCCCACAGCGCCTATCCGGGTTGCTATGCCCTCTCCAAGGTGATCGAGGAAGTCATGCTCGAGCAGTATTACATCCAGTATGACTTCGCGGGCTGCTGCCTGCGGGCACCCTGGATCATGGAGAAGGATGACTTCAGGTATACCCTAAGTTTTGGCCCCGACGTGTTCGGTGGGCCCCGCTGGGGAGAACTTGTGGGCGCGAAGAAGGCTGCCGACCATGTTTCCCGGGGAACCATTCCCATCATGCTCGATCCGGACGGAGAGCCCGTGAAACGAAACTTCGTCCACCTTGACGACCTTATCTCTGCCATAGTGTCTGCTCTTCAAAATCCCGTTGCGGCCCGGCAGGAAACCTTCAACATCTGTATGGACGAACCGGTGGATTACCGGGAGGTCGGAGCCTACCTCTCCAGTTCGCGCGGTCTCCCCACGGTAGAGATCCAAACCGATTTTCACAGCACGTGGCTGGACAACTCCAAGGCCAAGTTTCTTCTGGGGTGGCGGCCGGAGGTCGACCTGCCGACCCTCATTGACCGCGCCTGGGACTACCAGCGCGCCGCAGAGGATCCACGCAAGATCTGGTATCCCGGTTAGGAGCCCGGGACTTCGGTCCGCTCCCAATGACGGCATCTAGGTCTCCCTCCCACGGTGGGAAGCTGGTCGCGCGAACCATGCCAAGGCGGAACAGGCGGAACATCCACCCCTGCGGCTCGCATGACGCTGGAGAGAGCTTCTTCGCCTCCTCTGTCCTGTTCTCCCGCACGCCCATGAACGGTCACTCGCTGTGGGCGCTACCATCCGGAGAGGCTGGCACGAAACCGGATGCGGCGAGGACCGGCACGGTAACTGCGCAAAGAACGTTTCCGGTCGCCCGTGAAAGCAAATTCACGTGATCCAGTCCGGGATGCCCGGAAATTCGCTGCCAGAAAAGAAACGAATTGGAGTAATCTTACCGTGAAAGCTCAACCCGCAAACGGAGGAAGTGGCGGGCCTGGCCCTCGATTGGCACCGTGCTGCGCACCGTGAAGGTGAGTGTGCCATCTCCGTTGTCCACCGGTTCGCCCACCGGCACGGTAATGCCCGGACCACTCTCCCAGGTCACAAGATCCCCGGAAACCTCCACCTTGCTGACAGTCTCCACAGCATCCTTACGGACACGGTAGCTCAACGCCGGGTAGTTCGTTCCTTCACTACTTACCACCAACGGCACCGGCAGCGCCCCGAAGGGCCCCGCAACAAGATCAGCTCCCACTGAATAGGCGAGGAGATACGGCATGGAACTGGTGCCGTAAGGAGCCAGGGGATCGTTTCCTCCCTCGCTCGCAAGCCAGGCCCCGAAGGGACTGTCCGTTTCCAAGGCCCCCGGGGTTCCCAGCCCTCCAATGGAGGCTCGCCAGTTCATCGCCAGTGCGTGGTCGGGAATGGCTGCCGGATCGACGAGGGTCAGGGAGGGTCCACTCCCATCCGCCGCCACAGGCCAGGGATTGAAATCACCGTAAGTGAGATCGCGAATACCATCGCCTGCCCCGAACGAGAGCTTAAGCCGCTCCCCGGCATTGCTCAATCGGTCACTACTTTCCCATTCACCCGCGATAGGCAGTCCCTCGCCGTATCGCAACTCGAAGGCAGCCTGACTGGAAACCACCAGAACGAACTCCCCGGGGGCAAGGGAGGTGACCGCGGAACCGAGAAAATCGAAATCCACTCCCTTGGTGAACCGCAGGTCACTGAGGTCCAGCGGAACCGCCCCTGCATTGTAAAGCTCGATGAACTCGAAGAATTCCTCATCATCAAAGCCAGCCGCCAATTCCGCCGGGCTTGGCCCGAGGGGATGATACATGAATTCGGAAATGACAAGACCGTCTCTGTAATTAGAGATGTCTGGGAGTGTGGTAGTGAATTCGGCAGGATCCGACCAGTGGCTCCAGCGCCCGCTGCTGTCCTTGTGCCGCACGCGTGCACGATATGTCCGGCCCGAACGAACTGCCACGGTGGGAATGGCAGCTGAACCGTTGAAGGCGCTCAGCTCGCCTGATTCCCAGTCCGCTTCCCACTCAAGTTTGAAACGCTCGGTGGAGTCGAATTCTGGAGCAGTGGGATCGGTGATCTCAGCCACCCGCCATTCCATGGCCGCAAATGTTCCCGCACCCTGCGGGTCATTGAAGCTGCTGCAGCGGAAGACGAGCCCGTTGGTCGGAAAACCGGGCACGCCAGCATAGCTGATGCGCGGCGTATTGGGGATGAGGGCGCCTTCGCCCTGGGCCCCCTGCCGGGAATCCAAGTAGGCCGCCCGTCCACCGGCGCCTACTCCGCCCCCGGGCCAGTTGCCGCCCGTGAACGCGAAGTTCTTCATGTCCTGGACCAGGGCGTCGATTGAGCTCACCCCCGCCCCGACCAGCCCGCCGTAGTTCCCCGAGCTGGAGGGGCCATTCTGCCAGCGATCACGGTCCGCCTGCTCCAGCGGCTTTACGTAGGACGCGAACTCTCCGAGCACCCCATCGAGTTGATCGGGCTGCCAGAGCAAGTCCCGTAGCTCGCGCACGGTATTGAAATAGTCCGGCCACAGTTCGGGATTGGTTCCTCCATCGGCTCCCCCGCCGCTCGCCGCAAAAAGAGCATTGTAGACCGCATCGTGCCCGGAATTGTAGGTGGGCCCCCAGGTCGCATCGGTGTCCCACGGCAGGATCCAGAGTTTTCCGTAACCCCGATTGGCCGGGAGATAGTCCGGCTCGAAGTAGTAGACCATGTTCTTGTTGGCACTGGGCCAGTAGTCGTAGTGCCGGATGGCCTCCACCATGGCATGATTGAGATTCCACTTCTCCAGATTGACGTGGGCCCGGACGGTGTCGGGATTCGTATTGCCGCCGAGCGTGTTCTCGATCCAATCGTGATCGATCCCCCCGGTGGCCCCGTAGGCTGACTGATAGCGCCGCTGGCGGTCGGCACTTCGGGTGGAATTGATCAGCTTGTAGATGTTTCCCTTCTCCAAGTCGTGGCTTTCGAGGAAGCGCACGTCATAGGTTTCGAGGATGAAGTAGATTCCGTGAAAGTCGCCGTGCCACTGGTCGGGAGCTTCCCGCGCCTCGTCGATGACGCGCCATTGGACCCAGTGGGTGTTGGCCGCAGGCACCCCCACCTTGTTGTAAAGATACATGGTGACGGCCTCATTCAGCGAATAACTCAGGTTCTGCCGGTTACCGAAGCACTTCCCCGTAGTGAGCGTCCGCCACTTGCGCGGATACTCGTTGCCGAATTGATCCCGTGCCTGAAAGTAGCGACCCTTGTTCAAACGGAAGCGCATTGAGCGCTTGCCGCGAGCGTAATAGCGGCCGTTGGCACCGCGCAGGCGATAGCGGATGTTGTCGTAAACCTCTCCATCGTAAACCAGTGTCCCACTCCAGTTGTAGTAAAAGCGCGCCGGATTCGGGCTTCCCTGCGAAATCTGGTCTCCCGAATTGTAGGCGATGCACTCGTCCCAGTCGTCCTTGTGAGTGAGGAGGTGGTAAACCGGCAGGGAGTTCATCGTCTCCACCGAATGGCCATTGTAGGATGGCACTCCGTTGTAGACGAAATAGGCAAAATTCAGCGAGGGGTCGTCGGCGTAGGGAACCCGCTCGGAAAGACCCAGGGCATCTTCCACCGTAATGCGGTAGCGCACCAGCACGCGATGACCCTGGGGCGGCAGGGTCACGCTGTATATATCGTCGCCGGCGAGAGCATCGCCACCGGTTCCATCGTCAACCATCGTCACGGTGGTCCAGTTCGCCGGCAAATCGTAATCGGGATTTTCCTGCAACTCGTTCTGCACGGGGATGTTCGGCGCATCGTAGGAGAGACGCGCGGGAAGGTATCGTCCTGGACGGACAAGCTGGTATTCCAGCTCGACCGAGGCGACTCCCTCAGGGTCGGTGACTAGCGCGGTGATGACCACTTGGTCGACATCGGTGGGTTGCTGCGGAGTGTGGTTGACCTTGCGGATATTTGGAGCCGCATTCGGTGCGAGGACGAGGTTCGGCCCGCCTGGCGTCGGGGTGGGCTCCAGTTGATCCGCCCCCGGGGGGGCGATTTTGAGGTCGAAGATAAGGTCTGAGCTGTTCACTCCCTGATTAAACATCTGCACCGCCACCGTGTTGACGCCCTCCACAAACACCGCTGCCGGGTTTGTGACCGTGCCGGTCTCCACCAGGCCCTCCGGGCTCACGTTGATCCCCGTGTCGTCGATGGTTGGCACTTCGTTGGGATCAAACCGCTTGCGTTGGACCTCAATACCGTTGATCCAGATGACGCAACCGTCATCGGCAAGATAAGAGAGCACTACCTGAGGAGGGATCTCTCCCGCCTCAATCGTGAAGGTGTTGCGCAGGAAGAGGGACGTGTAGTTGTTCCGCATGGTGTCAATCACCGTGCTCGAGGTGAAGGCACCAACTGATCCGTAACCCAGCGGCGCCTGCCGGTTCCGACTCCAACTGGCGTCCTCGACGAATCCGGGAGCACGCCAGGCATCGATGGGTGCGGAGGCTTCAGTGTCTCCCGCCCGCCAGCTCCAGCCACCGTCATTGAAGTCGAGAAAAGTACGGCCCCCGATCGCATTGTCCGGAACAGACGCCCGCCAGGAGCTTCCTAGCGAGTTGTCGAGCGAGGGATTGATCAGCTCAATGGACGCTCCGCCGGCATCCCCCGCCACCGGCCAGGGGAAGCCGCTCCGGTAGTCGACAAGATCGACGAGCTCGTCATTCTGACTGCGCAGCCGGATGGTCTCTCCATCCGAGTCCAGGTTGCCGGTGTATGGACCCTGCGCCACCACGCCGAAGGTCGCCGCCATGGTCGGGGGATCTTCCGCGATCACGAGAAATCCGCCGGGAGGGATGGTCGTGCCGGCAGGAAAGAGGTAGCGCACCGCTCCGGAGATCCGCCAACCGGAGAGATCGGCTTCCACCTCGGCCGAATTGTGGAGTTCGACAAATTCCTGGCGGACCGTATTCTCAGGAGGGTTGTAGTGGACCTCGTTAATCACGACCGACCTGGAGATCACGGTCACGGTGAGGACGAAGGCTTTCTCGAAGGCGAGCCCGCTGCTGTCCGTGGTGCGCAGGCGGATGGAGAAATTCGCACCCACCTGTCCCGCGAAGCTGGCCGCGGCGCGCAGCTGGTTACCAACGATCGAGAAGAGGGTATTGTCGGCATCTCCCACGCCGGCAACCAGGGAATAGGTGTGGCTCTCCTCCGCATTGGCATCGGTTGTGGTCAGGGCTCCGATGAAACCCCCCGTCAGCACGCTCTCTCCGATGAGGGAAGTGCTGAGCCCGAGGTCCGACGGCGCCACGGGAGGAGAGGTCACCTCGATGGCCACGGTGGCCGGGGGCGAATAGTACTTTCCATCAAATACCCGGAACTCGAAGTTGTCGGCTCCGAGAAAGCCCGGGCCGGCTGCGTAGGTCAGGTTGGGCGGCGTGCCGATAAGCGCCCCGGAAGG
>MDTG01292100.1_pt1 | contig 11300 bp, 13 predicted proteins | sample 811421 | NCBI WGS metagenome assembly MDTG01 (sample SAMN05326645, study PRJNA326480) | marine metagenome | isolation source: seawater | place: Pacific Ocean: South East | collected 2011
ATCCTTTGGTCTGAATCGCAGCAGGCGATTGCGACCCGCAAACATGGCGCAGCGCAACTGCGAGTTCTTATCCTTTAGCGTGAAATACCAGTGCCCCGACGCGGGAGTCGCAAGGTTGGATAATTCTCCCTCCACCGCGACAGAGGAAAAATTGCTCTCCAACAGTGTGCGCGCCATTTTATTAAGGCTGCTGACACTGATTACGGCGGTGGTTTCTTCCTGGGGATGGAGATGATTATCAGGCATGCGTAAAAGTTTACCTGAAGCTTATGCATAAGTCTGTCAGAGGCCTCGCAGCAAGCGGGCAAAGCGACGTTTGTGTGCCAGGCTTTATCAGGCTAGATGTGGCAGCGCCTCGTTTACTGCGACCAGCTAAGCGTCAGTCTTGGCGAAGCTTTCCTCGTTTCGCACGGCACCGTCAAGGTCGCAAGAGTTAAGGCTCACGAGCTTACCCGCTGGCCCAAGCGGGAAGGTGATCTTAAAAAGGCAGGCCTGCAGCTATCGACGACTAGTCCCGCAGCCCATCGAGCATAATTGTTACCCCCAGATTTGCTGTGACGTTAGCCACGGTGATAAACATGTCGACTATGAGGTCGATGGCAATGAGTAAGCCAATGCCTTCGACTGGCAAGCCAAAGGCCAGATAAACCGGCGTCATGATCAAAAGTCCGCCGCTGGGTATTCCCGGGCTGTAAAAGCTCAACAGGCCAATAGCCATTGCGATCAAGATAAATTCATACACGGTCAGATCGATACCATAAAGCGCGGCTATGAAATAAGTGCCTGCGGTGCGCGCCAGCGGCGAGGCGAACTTGAAAAGCGTTACCGCAGCGGGAAGGACTATTCCGGCAGTCTTCTGGCTTACCCCGAGTATTTCGCTAGCGGCAATGGTAGCTGGTAGCGTGGCGAGTGAAGACCGGGTGCCAAAACCAATTACCTGGACCGGCGCCATGATTTTGGCAAACTTTCTGATGTCGTGCCCCAGTATCCAAAGCCCCAGGTAGATGCAGGCCGCCAGCAACACAATCAGCCCGCACACTATAAAAATAAAGGTACCTAGCAAGCGTACTGATTCGGTTCCTAGGTTTGCGGTGATCGGTAACACCAGTGCAAAGATTCCATACGGCGCCAGTTCCATGATCCAGGTGATCACCACCAGTAGGGCTTGCTTAGTTGCCTCAAAGAATGTGACCACGTTTTTAGCTAATCGTTCTTCAACCTGAATGAGGGCAAGTGAAAATATCACAGTGAAAATCATTAGGGGCAAGATGTCACCATTAGCTGCGGCGGCAAAAGGGTTTGATGGTACCAGTCCAATCAACCAGTCTTTGAATGGCGGTAATGGCGAACGCTCGGCTGTGACTAGAGAGCTGACCAGCAAGACGTTGCTATTCTCGCTGCTGATGTCAAGTAGGCCTATTAGGGGCGCCGCGAACAGCAGGGCGAATAGACTGGACAACAGAATCAATCCGACGAACAGTGACAGAGTTTTGGCGCCAATTGCGAGCATGCGCCCACCTCGATCTTGTCCGGCAATGGCAACGACCATAAGCGCCATCAGCAGGGGCATGATTGTCATTCGAATCGCGTTGACCCAAAGGCTGCCCAAGGGGGCGAATAGGTCCGGCAGATTTGCAAATAGGGCCGAATCGGATAGAGGGGTTATCAGTCCAGCAATACCACCGAGCACTAGACCCGTGAGAATTCTGTAAGACAAATTCATCTTAGAAATTCATCCGCAGCGCAGCTCGCGATACGGTGGCTGAATTTGGGGGGGTGAGTTGATGCAATTTTTAAATTATCTATTTCTGGAGTCTTGAATTTTTTACTGTGTATCTCTCGGATACTACTGAATATTCGGAAAAATGTCTTGATCCTTGGCGAGCCTGCATTGATCGGTAACCGTTTTAATATTTAGTAAGCAGAGTCTATCTGGCACTAATATTATCAGCCCTGCTACCACTACACGCGTTTATCTGGGACTTGTAAAAATAATCGGACTCTTTAATGAAGCCGGAAGCTCAATTCAGGAATAATGGTCAGGCATATAGTTTTCGCCCTGAGGCGGGTGATTACGTGCCTTCTTTCTTTATCAAGGATGATGGCCGTGTGCTTGATATTCAGGTAAAAGTAAGTCGTATCAACTTGCTCTTATTTGTTAGTGCGAAGCAGGAAAAGGCGCTGGCGTAAATTCGATCATTGAAAACCGAACATCAGTGTTTTGTATTTACCGGACGGCAGAGCAGTCTGGGCCATTCGGATCTGTTTTACGATTCAGCATGCTTTAAACTTTTTGCTGATTTGGGTGCGAAAACCCCCAGATCCTGGTAGCTGGGGTCATTGGGTCGGTTCGCAGACATACTCAAACGAAGGCGCGTTCAGGATGTATCGCCTGTGCAAACATATTTGCGACCGTAAGAATGATATCCGGATCGCCGAAGCTGCTTTCTTAAGTGCTCATTATCAGAGATTTGCTTCTGTAAAGAGTGAGTGTGCGGTTAGGCGAAGTTGCAGGCAACAGTTGATCGAAAAGCTGCGTCCAGGTCCAAATTGCAAGCTCAAGGCCTCTCTGTTACGTTCATCTCTACCAAAAATCTCTGAAGGAGAATGCAATGAGCGGCGAGTCGAATGAAGAGGCACAATCAAAAGCTTCCAATTATAGGGAAGAGATTGAGTCGCTTTTAACTCAATATGAAAGTAAGAAGCTCACGCGCCGGCAATTAGTGAGCGTGCTGCTGGCTTCGGCGGCTGGAGCTTCGATAATGCCTGCGGCTGCGCAATCACCTGCACCGATCGCCGTAGGTCGCTCCATGAATCATGTGTCGCTATCAGTCTCTGATGTGCAACGCTCGGCAGATTTTTACAGTCGAGTTCTAGGAATGGAGATTATCAGCCGACCAGCCAATGGAGGCCTCAATATGGGGCTTGGTATAGAAAGTTTTCTCGGGCTTTACGAATTAGGTAATCCTGGTGGCATGCACCATCTCTGCATTGGTGTGGATAACTACGATGCAGATGCATTAGCTGAGAAACTGCAGGGGCACGGTATCGATGCTAATGTGAATCGAGATCCTGCCAATCGCAGCAGCGGGGGAGACCAACTTTACTTTACTGACCCAGACGGCATTCTGGTGCAGTTAGCGCAGCACGGTTATTTGGGATAGCTTATTGACCTGGCGCAAGCAACCACCTTGGATCCACATTGAGCGGGGCAGTTAGTGTTTGCATGAAGGCAACTAATTGACTTAGCTGCACCGGTCGTAAGCCCAGTGGCTTGGCTTCGTTGTGGCTAAGCATTGAGGTTGGTGCGTCATTGTAATGTTCCATGACAGCAGTGAGGTCGGCAATCTGGCCGCCATGCATATAGGGCGCAGTCTCGGTGATATTACGCAGGCTTGGGGTCTTTTGCGCACCAACCAATTCATTGTCGCCCTTGGCGAAGAGCAGTTCGATACACTCTTCAGGTTGCGCGTCGCTGTAGTAGCTCAGGCAATTGAATTCATCCTCATTGGCTAGCCGAATGCCGTCATATCTCCCCATAGGGGGCAGTTGTCCCGCAATGGCGAGCACACCTGTATTGTGAAACTCAAAATTGGTAAACAGCGGACCATTGTGACAGCTAATGCATTGACCATCGCCGATAAATAATTTCAATCCCGCGATCTCTTCCCGACTCAGCACACCGTTGCCGCTGATCCCGGATTCACTGTTCACTTGATCTGCATACTTATCGAAGCGGGAAGGGCCAGGCAACAGTTTGCGCTGATATGCGGCAATAGACTTGCCGACATTGGCAAATGCCTGGTTGATGCTACCCTGCTGCGCTAGTGAAAGGCGCTGCCAGTTTGCGGTTGCCTCGGCGTTGCCCAGGGGAGAAGCTGTTTGCAGGGTTGCGGGTAGAGGCGGGAGCGCACCAAAAAGCGCTGCGTAGCGCTCACTATAATCTCGGTCTTTGGCAATTAGTCGTACTACCTGCAATCGATCCAGATTGTGTTCGTGGCCTGCTTCTATCGGGGCAAGCGCCTGGGCCCACTGCGAATCCTTTCTGCCATCCCAGTAGAACCACGGGCTATGTGAGAGCCCCACCAGGCTTGGCGTATGTCGCGACCCAAGAGCTGTGCCGGTGGCTAGGGGCAAGCCATCGGTGAAATAACGCTCGGGCTGGTGGCAGGTGGCGCAGGCGACCTCACCATTGCCGCTCATGCGAGAATCGAAATACAGAAGCTGACCAAGTTCCGCAGCGTTTTTAATATCGGCAACGGCATTGCTGGGGTCGGGGCTCAGGGCGGGCAATTGCGACAGGGATAAAGATTGAATCAAGGCGGCTTCCTGCGGCGTCCAGGCTTGCGGTAAGGGGGCAGGCAGCAGTTGCCAGCCTAATCCGGCGCCCAGGCCGATGACAAGCAAACCCGGGATGAAGAAGCGCTTCATAATTCAAAATCCAGCAGTCCGATCTCATCGCCCTGAGGACTGGTTATAGTCAAAGTCAATTGCCAGCGCCCCGGCATGTGGAAGCGGACGCCTTCCAGCAGATAGCGGCCGGGTGACGTTTCGCGGGTCACAACCGGCAGGGTTGGCAGGCCGTGGTCATGGTCGGGCATGCCGCCAGTGACAGAAATTTCTGCGCCAGTGACTGGGCTTTCATCGGCTCCGGTGAGTACGAGCTCCCAGCTATGGATGCGATTGATCACGACAGGGTTAAGCTGGCTGAACACGTCCAGTGTGGAGCCTTTATTGGTCTGGAAACTAAAGTTAGAGTCCTGCGCCCATAATTTACTGACAGGGAGCATAAACAGGATTGCTAACCGCACCGCAGCCGCTGTATTTCGAAAGATCATATTAGTTATCTGGCTTAATCACTGTGATATTGACTTGCGCTGAAGCGAGGTGTACAAATTGCGAGGAACTCAAGATCCATCTCGCCGATGTTGGTAATACGCTGCCTGGTGCCAGGAGGGATTAGTACCACGTCACCTGCTGTCACGCGAGTCGCTTTGCTGTCTCCAATTTCAACCAGACCCTCTCCACGCATAATCGCATAGCGCTCAAAGGTACCGCTAAGCCAATGCCACGCGGTTTGCCCGCCGCTCGAAACACGTGCGCGTGCAATGGATACGGCATCATCATGATCGGAGTTGGAAACCTCGATAATGAAGCAGCCTTCCTTGAAGTAGTACTCGTCTGATTGACGCAGCTTGCGAATATATTCCTTCATATGAAACTACAACAGCATTGGTACGGGGGCCAGTTTCTGTTAATTACAGCATTGATTTTGCGTAATAAGCTTCGACAACTGGTCTTTAATCCTAATTTTGCCACCCGGTTCCAACGATCAAATGCAAGGTCCAGCGCACAAAGTTTGTGCGCACTCAGCCCTATTCAGGGCTTGCGGAACTTGAGCGTAAAGCGATCGGTGTTACCTCTCACGCCCGGCGTGCCCACTTCTAGGCTTAAATCATCCTCCGGGTGGTAGTGCAAATCGCTGAAATCCAAAAACTCGAATCCAACATCGATCAATTCCTTGATAATAGAAACGGGATCCAGACGCCGGCCCACAGCGCGGTTGTCCGGCTGCATATGGCGCCTGGTGTGATCGACGACGCCGTAAATGCCGCCTGACTTTAAAGCGTTGAATACGGCTTGGTTCATGTTTATCCGAGCATCGAGGGCTGGGTTGTGCAGATTCCAGAAGGTAAGCACGAGGTCAAAATCTCCAGCACTAAACTCAAATGCAGGAATATTGAGTAAGGTGATGTCGTCATTGATGGCCGACGTGCACTCCAATCCTTCGAGATTCATCACGTCGCTCTTGAAATCATCGCTCACGCCTACAGAGAATACGAGTTCGCCTTCGTTGTCGCACAACGCGGGGCCAAGAATTTTTGACCAATAGCCGCCGGCAGGAGAGATCTCCAGCACTTTCATTTCCGCTTCCAGCCCAAAAAACTCCAGTACCTCTGCGGGTTTTCGGTTAACGTCTCTTGCAACTTCCGCATCGTCGCGGATGTTGCCTTGAAGATTGTCCTCGATTATCGCTCTTGTCGCAGCGGCATCCGCTGCTACGACTTGTGTGCTAAAGCCCAAACAGGTCAGGAAAAATAAGGCGTACTTCATGTCAATCAGTCCCTTTGATAATGCAATTCTGGCAACCTGCGCGGTTGACGACTCCTAAAATTAGCGCTGCTCGGTTTGTCCTCTAAAGGTTCCCGGGCTTTGTTGTTTCGCCAGCAGCCACCATCGCAGTGTATTGGTTACCATGGCGGCCGCGTCTTGTTGGACGAAATGCCCTGCCCCGGGAACCGCGACGACTGTGGTAGGGCTGTCATTCCAATCCCAGGTATTGTTGAGTCCGTTTGAATGAAGTGCCGTGTCTTCTAGGCCATGAAATACAAGGAGGGGAATGTTGAGCTGCGGCGCCTGTGGGCCGGCTTGGCTACTGTCCGAGCCACCCGGATAATTTTGTTTGTAATAAGACAGCATGGCGTCGAAGTCAGACCGTCTGAAGGCCTCCACATAGCGCTCTCGGGCGCTGACGTCAGATACCCAACCCGCCAGGGTTTCGGCTGTCATGGGGCCACCGAAAAAAATGTCGAGATCTGAGGGAGAGCCTTCAATAAATACTCGGGCGTAATTGCTGTTGGCCTGCTGCTCGGCATTACCTGCCATTTCCCGGGCCATGCCGTTGGGATGGGGCAAGTTGAGAATAACCAGATTATCCACCATCTGTGGCAGGGCAAAAGCAAACTGCCAGGCCACGGCACCTCCCCAATCGTGACCGACTATGGTGGCACTATCCTCACCAAGGTGATTGATAACCGCTTCGACATCGCCTACCAGATGCTGCATGCCATAATTCACCTGACCGTCAGGCTTGTCGCTGCGGTTATAGCCGCGCTGGTCAATCGCGACCACCTTAAAGCGGTCGGCAAGGCCTTCCATCTGATGCCGCCAGCTATACCAGAAATCCGGGAACCCGTGAATCATAACTACCAGAGGCCCCGAGCCCATGGTGGCGTAGTGAATCCGCGCGCCATTGCTATCGGCGTAGCCATGTTTGACCTCGTTCCAGGCGTCAGACTTGGCCAGGTTGCTAAGTAATAGCAGTGTGATGAGCGTAATTAGCCGGTGCATGAGGGTCTCGTTTTCCGGGTATAAACCTGGGGGATTAAAGCAAATTTGGCAGCAAAAGTTTATCTGTAATACTCGACTTGAGCAGCTTGTTGCCACATCCTAAACTTGGGCTGGATTCTGTGTCGCAGTGCGGCTTGTGCTAAAATAGATTGTCTATTATTCGGTTCCACAGTCCGGGAGTGTCACCGTGAAAGCATCATCACCTAGCAAAGTACCTACACTACTGCTCACCATGACGCTGATTTCGAGCTCGTTCACCGCAATCGCGCAGGACTCAGAAGCACCTCGAACTCAATTGGGCGCGCCTGACCTTCAGGGTGTTTACAGCATCGCGACAGTCACTATGTTAGAGCGTGGTGAGCAATTCGGAGGTGAGTTGGTAATCAGTGCTGAAGAGGCAGCCCGCGTGGGCGCAACGGGTGAGAGTTATCTTGACGAACTGGTGAACTCAGGTGACGGCGAACCGAACGTCGGTGGGTATAACACTTTCTGGATGGATCCGGGCGAGCGCATGGCAGAGATCGATGGTGAGATCCGCAGCTCCATAATCGTCGAGCCAGATGATGGGCGATTGCCCTGGGCCGAAGGCGCGCAACGGACTATTTTTGCCGGGCGAAGGAGTCGTGGCGGCTTCGATGGGCCCGAAGTTCGCCCTATGGGCGAGCGTTGTCTGGTTGGGTTTGGTTCGTCGGGTGGGCCGCCGATGTTGCCGGTGCTTTACAACAACCACAGCCGCATTGTTCAAACCGAAGACTATGTCATGATTCTTGCAGAGATGAATCATGACGCCCGCATTGTCCGTTTGCGTGATAGTGATCACGCTGATATCCAGAAGTGGTTGGGTGACTCGATTGGCTACTACGAGGGGGATACTCTGGTGGTGGAAACCACGAACTTTCATGACCAGGAAGGCTTTCGCGGTGCGCTGCGTCATTTCTTCTATCTGTCCCCAGCCGCCAAAATAACAGAACGCTTTTCACGGCTAGATGACGAGACTTTGCTCTACCGTTTCACGGTGGAGGACCCTCGCGTCTACTCTCGCACGTGGACTGGAGAGCTGCCGATGCACGCGGTAGATGACCGGATTTATGAGTATGCCTGTCACGAGGGCAACTACGCCTTGCCCGGCATACTAGCCGGCGCGCGGAGGCAAGAAGTCGAAGCAGGACGTGAGGCAAGCGAGCAATAGTGCCGAACACCAAAACCGAACAATAGAATCGAGTGGATCTTTAAATGTGGGGTATCTTATGATGAGTGCGCGAACTTGCCTGCTGATGCTTGTTGGTTTTGTGCTCACAGTGAGCCAGGCCGCCGAGTTGGAACCCGAGTTGCGGGTTAAGCAGCTTATGAACGGCATCATTACTCCGGCCACCAACACAATCTGGGGTGCCTACCAGTTAGAAACCGACGCACAGTGGCAAGAACTAGAAAACGCGGCCTATGCTGTTATAGGCGCTGCAAATCTGCTTGCAATAGGAGGCAGTGCAGAGGGAGAGGCTGAGGCGGCTTCCACTGAACAATGGCAAGAGTTCAACGCCCAGATGCTGGCGGCATCGCGCCAGGTGCTGGCTGCTGTTGCTGCCAGAGACGAGGAAGCATTGTCGGATATCGGCAACAATGCACTGTATCCCCCCTGCGAAGGCTGTCACCAGCAGTTTCAGAATCAGTAATTTACGTTAATTTAACAGCACCAGGGCTGGTAGCCTTTCCAAAAACCAGAAGCAGGCAATGCCGCCGAGTCCATAAGCTAGCCCACGATGGGCGCTGGCAGAGCTACTGGCAAACAGCTTGGTAAATACAGCATTAACAGCAACCATCCCCATAATAAATAACACTTGTCCCCCCTCAACCCCCAGATTGAAGAACAGCAGTGCCAAGGGGATATCCGCATCGCTCAGCCCCAGCTCCCCCAGCGCACCGGCAAATCCAAAGCCGTGAAACAGGCCAAAAACGAATGCAACAATCCAAGGCTTTTCATGCACCAAGGTGAGTTCTCTGCGCTGATGCATAATGACTTCTCTTGCCAGCATCACGATGGAAAGCGCGATCAGTGCTTCAATCGGGGCATTGGGCACCGGGAACACGCCTAGCACTGCGAAGGCGAGCGTGATGCTGTGGGCGATAGTGAAGGCCGTGATGGTTTTGAGCAGTTTCCAGAAACCCTGCAACAGTAACAGCAATCCCAACACGAACAGCAGGTGGTCGATACCTAGTAGGATATGCTCCGCGCCCATCACAAGATAGCGCGACGCGAGGCTGATGATGGAGCCGGCGCTGGCCTTTAGGTCGCTCATTGCGATGCTGATACCCGAGCCTTTTGCAGGAAAGTATCCCGAAACTTCAGTTCCATCAGCCCAACGCGCAACCGCTACCAGGCCCTGCAGTGACCAGGGGATCTCGAGGCTGTCATTGATGTTGAGTGCCGGGCTGCACTTAAAGCGATAACTGTAGTTTCCCGGAGACAGTCCTTCGCAGCGTTCAGGGAGAATTCGTTCGATATTAAACAGCGGAGGCACTTGCTGGTCTACCACCGAAAGGCTGTAGTTACCTGCTGTTAGTTCATCGATAAATACGCGAGCGACTCCGGTCACGTCCACATCATGAGCCAGGGTGAACCCGGGTAAAAATGCGAGCAGCAGAAACAGGGTGCTGGATATTTTAGTACGCACTGTCAACCCTAATGCTCCGCTTCAGCATCGCTAATGCGGACAGAATATTGGTCCCACAGGCGGTTGATTTGAACCTGCAGGCGCAAATCTTCTTCAGCGCCTATCCACTCCAGACGCACGCGATCTCTGATCTCGTTCAGCGGCGGCAGCCTGGAGGCACTTTTTGATGTGACCTGCAGCCAATGCTGTCCGCGATTGCTCAGAAAGGGGCCTTGCCATGCACCGATCTCAGCACTGAACACGCGTGAAGCAAACTCGTCATCAAATATATTGGAAAGATCGAGGTTGTTCACATTGGGCAGAGGGTCCGCGTTCCCAGCCTCCAACTCTAAAAGCTCGGCCGCGTCAGCACCCGAGGCAAGCGCATTTTTCACCTCATCAGGCAGACCTTCACGGGTGTTAAACACGATTTCGTTGGCGTCCAGCGAAGGCAGGGTGCGGTAACGCTCAAGGTTGCCGTTATAGAACGTCTGCAGTTCCTCCTGGCTGGGTTGAATGATGTCACCGCTCAGCACATGGCGCATTTTTTGCGCAAGGATATCGTGTATGCGCGCATCATTATCCAGTCCCATCTTGATCGCTTCCTGCACCAGTATTTGCTCTTCCACAAAGGCAGAAGTTAGATACTCCCTTTGCTCCTCGTTTAGCGCCTGACCGCTTGCCATTTCTTGCATGAAGAGGCGTGCCTCAATTTCCCGTTGGTCCAATTCCAGAACGCTCTTCCGGTCTTTGTTACTGATGCCGTAAATCGCAAAAATCATCAGGGCCATGATGAAAAAATGGAAGATGGGCTCCCGTAGCAATGACTGGAGTCTGCTGATATTTTGATCTGTGCTCACTGCGACGGAGTCTCCCTACTTGTCATTCTATCTGGCTCTGTGCAAACTCAGACAGGAGAACCAGCCCGAAGCTCTGTAGCTTGCTGCCTGCAAGGCCAGTCTGGATACTAATTCTATAACTGTGCATGAGGGGTTTTCCAGTCATGGAGCCGTTAAGTCAGGAGTTTATCGCAAGTTGTCGCCGTGAGGGCGGGTGTATCATCCGTGGTGACAGCATGACTCGTATCGAGACGTTCGTTGATGCGGCTTTCGCTTTCGCATTCACTATGCTCGTGATCAGCATTGACCAAATTCCAAGTAGTCCACCAGAATTGTTTGAGCTGTCCAAGGATATCCCTGCTTTCGTATTAAGCGCACTTACTATCGGCGCAGTTTGGCTTGCCCACTCCACCTGGAGTCGCACATTTGGATTGCAGGACCCGATAACCATCCAGTTGAGCCTTGGGCTGGTTATCCTGATGCTGGTATTCGTCTACCCAATCAAGTTGATGGCCCAGGCCACAGTAATTTTTATCACCTCGAGACTGTTGGGATTTTCGTTGTTTGACACTGGTCTGTTTGAGAATGAGGGCTGGGCTGACAATACCATCAGCGGTCTGTTCGTTTTTGTTGCCCTTGGTTTGATGGCCCTGGGCTCGATCATCATTGCTTTTTATCAGAA
>MDTG01439702.1_pt1 | contig 11300 bp, 6 predicted proteins | sample 811421 | NCBI WGS metagenome assembly MDTG01 (sample SAMN05326645, study PRJNA326480) | marine metagenome | isolation source: seawater | place: Pacific Ocean: South East | collected 2011
AAAAACTCGTCGTTTGAGGTAGCGATAAGTACGGAATCTCCACCACTAACATCGTACCAATTCTGGTCGATATAAAATCCTTGTATCCACTGTTCTGGAGCGTATCCAAAATCTTCCGCTAGATCTTGAAACGTGTTTTCTCCTGGCACCCAAAAATCATCTATTGGTGTTACACCGTAGACCGGATGTATTCTTGCTACCGCGCCAATAGTAAAGTCCCAATTACCTTTAGTTAACCTAAGCCTAGTATCAAACGATCCAAACTTTAAATTAACTCTTTGGTTGTCCGTGTATTGTAGTTTAGTAACACAACTATTGCCTAAATACCTTAGCCATAAATTTTGATTATTAAATTTCTCTCCACGTTCACGTATGAAAGAATAGTTAAGTAAGTATTCCCAACCAATAGCGTTACCTATGGTTACATTGTCACTCACCCCATCTTCAGTTCCATAATACCACGTTTTAACCTTATACTCATAATCCATACGAGCAATTTTTCTCAACCCAATTGTTAAGTTGTAATCATAGGGATTAACTTGTGTTACATTTTCATATCCTTTATTTATAGCAGTGTAATCTTCTCTTTCAGTAAAAGAAGTACCCATTGTCATTGATGTGTAAAATGTAGAATATTTAAAGAAGTCTTTTATTTGAGCGGTACAAACAGTGCTAATAAATAAAAATAATATAATTAATTTTTTCATAGTATTTAATTTTTTACTTAGTATCTCTTTTTCTAACTTTAGATTCGCGTTGTTCTTTTAAAAACCTACGATGTCCTTTTTCATTTAATTTTAATAATTTTTTAAGCTCTCTAGCGCTACTTTTACTTGTATTAGAATCGTTTATTTTCTTATTTAAAAATTCTATTCTTTCTTCAGATAAAGGTTTGTTACGAAGAGCCTCTTTGTTGTATTTATTCCTTTGTATTTTACCTCTAATTCTTTGAAAAAAATTAGGTTCTTCATCTTTACCATCATTTTTAAAGGCTGACCACCCATTCATTTTAAAAGCCATGATTATATTGTTTTATACGTTATTGTTACTTTTTCTCCACAATCAATAGCTTCTGCTATACGTGGGTATATTCTTTTATAAGCTTGAGTTGATTTACCTATAAAACCGTTCGTCGTGATTTGATTGTTTTCCTGGGAGTCTCCAACCAGCAGGCACCCCGCTGTATGTTCGTCAGTATTACCGCAATGAATAAGTATATACTCAAACCCAGGTACATCAAGAACATGAAGCATACCAATGTGAATGTGAGCAAAGCGCTTAGAATATTTTGCATGATAGCCGCCAACCTTGCGTAAACCCAACTTATAAGTTCCTTCAGGTATTCTTGTCTCGCCAAGTATTTTTGTGTCTCTTTGTTCATCTTCAAGTGTGTATGCTAAAAATTTTCTTTGTCTGAAACTACCATCTATATCATTACCTTGTTCTATTATTTCAAACAATACTCCATTGGTACTATCAGTACCACTAGAAAATCTAATTACCTCTAAATTCATATTATTAACGTATTATTATTGATAAATCTGGTGTATCACCATTAGCGTTATTACCCGTTTTTATTCTTAAGTTATATTTATGGCTATCAAAGTCAACACAGTCATCTAAAACCAGTGCTGTCTGTGGTGGCATTGATAAATCATATACTAAAAAATATTTATTATTACTAGGGTGTGTAGCGGCGTTAGCTGCAGCATCTTCTAAAAAAACATAAACATCGTGAAGATAGTGATCGGTCTCGTTGTTACTTATATGTATTTTTTTTACACCCAAACCTTCATTAAACCTTACATCAGCTGTGACTTTAGCTATAAGTGTTGAGGTTCCAGATGTTGTTATTTTTATTTCTTTTCTTATCGATGGCATGCTTTATTATTTTAATTGTATTGATCCTGTTTTTGTAATTTTTTTACCAGTCTTATCTGTATCACTAAATGTAAAACTCAAACTATACGATCCTTTGCTTTGTGTAACTCCACAAACTAATCTTTGGTTATTACTGCTATTTACATCTGGTACAACTTCTAACTTATTAGTGATTAATAAATTTTGAATATTACCTTGATTTTTTATATCATTAGTATTAGTGGTAATAAGACCGCTAAGGTTTTTAACTTCACTTCGGTTGTCAGACACAGCTGTTTTATTATCACTAATATCTTTAGCTTGCTGAGTTGTTATTCCTGTCTTAGCTGTATTAGCTGTAATAGCATTTGCTTGTGCTGTAGATATGCCGGTTTTTGCGTCATTAGCTGCCATTTTGGTTATATGTGTATTAGCTAGATCAATAGCTTCATCTACCTTTTCAACAAGCTTTTTTAAAAAGATCATAGACGTGTCATCACTAGACACATCTATAACCTCGTTGTACTTATTATTACTTTTGTCGTCGTCTAATTTTGTTATTGCCATAGTTTATTATTTTAAGTGTATTCACCATCAATACTAATAGTGAAATAACTACTCCAACTAGCAGTGTGAGCTTCTTTTCTAAGAAATATAAAGAGTCTTTCACCTTCTACAAATGTTTTGTCTGCAAAGTCTTCTTCATATTTCCATGTTCTATTAGCACTAGCTGTAGTCTCAGAGTTATCACCTACTCCAAAGCCTATGGCTGCCGTAGTAAACCACGTTGAAAGACCCATTCCACCGGTTGAAGCCTCATTGTGTGATAAATTTTTCTTAAGAAAGTGAAATTTAAAATCATCATTTCTACTTGTACTAGCCGTGTATGCTCCTTGTATTTTTATCCCAGTTATTTTTCCAGCTCTAGGAGCTATAAAAAAGCAAGCAATACCATCTTGATAAGCGCTAGTATAACTACCGTCGGTTGGATCAGCAACATAGTTGCTCCAGTTTTCGAACCAAGGTCTATAAAAAGTATAGTAACCCGTGTTAGATAAGTTAAACCTATAACCACCTAAAAGCCTATTAAAATGCTTAACGCTTGATACGGTGTTTTTTACTATTTTATTGTTTGAATCTAAACCAAGATTACCACCACTAGCGATCGTACCAGTAGAAGTGTATTCTAAATAAACATCATTCTTAAACCTAGTTATCCAATTCCATATATGTACACCGATCCATTTCATTGTTTATATTTCAAATCCAAAGTTTAAAATCATAAACCTAAATCTTGTACAAGATTTTTTTGGGTTATCACAAACCCAACAAGGACAAAACATTAATTCAAATATTGTTAATGTACTTATTCTTAACGCTAGTTCGTATCTATCTTTTTTATTACCTGCTTTCCAGGAGTTTATCCAATTTATCATATTTTACTTCTTTTATTTATAATTACACGCTTATTGATGAGCGTAACATTTTTTGTTTTTATTCTCAGTTCTATTTTTACACTGTTGTCCGTTTGATTTTATTGCTGTACATCTAAACTCTTTTATTCCATCGTTATCTCTATCAGTGCCTTCTTTCTTCTCTTTGTCGGTTAGTTCTTTATGATACATACACTTAGCTGTTTTGTTTTTAGTTTCAACCATCATATTGCAGCGTTGCCCATTTGATCTTATAGCAGAACATCTAACCTTTTTTACACCTTCCTTTTTCTTTTCTTCTTCAACTTTTTTCTTCTCCTCTTCTTTTTGTTTTTTCTTCTCTTCTTTTTTCTTTTCTTTTTCTATTTTCTTTTTCTCAGCTTTTTCATCTTCAACCTCTTGTTTAGCAGCTTCAAGTTCTTCATCTTTAACACCAACACTCCATTGACTCCAGCCAGCCAACATAGCTACTCTTTGCCATATTTCGTGATTACTTGTTAAAGCCTCTTCAACATTATTGGTTTTATGTACCAATCTAGCTACAGGTATGTTTGTTAAACCCTCTATTAGATTTCCAGCTATAGACCATCTAGGATTTTCTATTCTCCAACCTAATTTATCTCCAACGCCCTTGTTAAAAACATCTGTCTGTCTAGCTGCATATAGTTTACGAAGCTTACTACCAATAGGTGGTGATAAGCTAATAGCTTGAAGTATTGTATAAACATGATCTGCTCTCCAAGAACCTTTTTCTTCTTGCGCTTGATATTCTAGTATTGTATTTTTAATAGTAGAAACCATAGCACCGTAAACACCTGTACCTCTAAGCAAACTATCTAGCGCACCATTTAAAACTCTTTGCTCTAGTTTCTTTTTTCTTTCTTCGTCTTCGTCTTTACCAAACATCATAAAGCCCAAACCGGTTTGTAGTGTACCAAATATTATATTTTGTGCAACACCATAGTAAATTATTCTAGAAACATTAGACTTCCAATCACCCCTTCTGTTAACTAAATCTGAAACAGCTTTCTTAGTTAATCTAGTCATCTGCATAGGTGTGTTTTGCCAAGCAAGTATCAATCTACCCATAACACCAGCTTGTTGCATTGATATTAAATCAGGTCTAGAAGACTGTTGTGTTTCTTCTGCGATCTCTTGAAAATCTAAAAACGCTTGCTTTTCAGCTTCAGCCTTAGACATACCCTGTTTAGTATAAGCTCTTATTTGATTTCTATAGTATGTTGAACCACCAGCTGCAATTGCAAAACTATCTGCTATTCTAGTCGGCGTAAAACCTTTCTCAAGCATATACCTAAGTATAGATCTCATTTTTTGAATATGAGTTGTTCCACCTTCTGCAAAAACCTTTGTTAACTCAGAAGCTGATACATCAATAGCTAAACCAGCTCTTCTTTGTTTTAACATGTCTGAATTAAATATAGTAGCAAAGTCTTTCCAATACTGAGGTTGATTAGCAAAAGCTTGAGCAGCTCTAAATATGTTGTTATTTTCAAAGTTAATAAAGTTAACCATAGATATAGTCTGTAATACAGCTGATCTCACGTTAACAAACATGGTTGCACCAACAGAACCGTTAATCCAATCCAATAGTCCATTTACTATTTTATTCCTACCCTTGTATCTATTAGAACCGTTTTCCATTCTGTAGAGCATATCTTTTAGTGCGTCATAAAAATCAACACCGTATGTAGCTCTAATTTTATTCATGTTTTGGTCTGAGAATATAGTATTTTTATTATCTAACCACTCTTGTAAAAACTTCTTTCTACCAACGTTTTTAACTATATCATTCAAATCACTTGATATTGTTTGTACCATCCAATTATCTGTTGGTTCTACATATCCATCTTCTACTTTAGTAATTATACTAAGAGAATCAGCAAAAGCTTTAATTTGAGAATTACTAGCTACGTGGTTTATTAAATCTCTTTTTAAGTTTTCGTCAATACCGGGTATATCAAAACCTGATTTATCATATAGATACATTCTAATAGCTGTATCTAGCGTCCACTCATAACCTGGTATTTTTTTATTTAATTTCTTTTTTATGTCTGGAAACTTCTTTAATAAGTTTTCATAATCAGTAGACATAGCTTGTTTGTAAGTATCATAAGCCCTCATACCTCTAGCGTATGGATCAAGTAGTGTTTGTTTAAAAAACTTCAAGTCAGCATCACCCTGTTTACCTTTACCTAAAAATCTATATAATAAACCTTTAAAGTCTTCAGCTGATGGTGGAACTATAAAATCAAAACTAACTTTTTCTTTACCGAACTTTTTAGCTTCTTGGTAAGAGTATATTCTTTCAGCTCCAATACCCTTTGTTCTTTCAATCATTGAATTAAACTCAGAGCTCATGTCTTGACTAAACTTAACTTTAGCTTGAACTGAACTACCCTTTATATCTAGCTGTTTCATTACACTTTTAACAGCGTCAACATTAGGTAACGCGTCATCTACGAAATACATATCGTTATAACCTTCCGCAAACTTATCTATCATCCACCGTGCTTTAGCTTCACCAGTGCTATTAGCTAGTCCAGTTATATTTTGAAATGGTATGTTTACACCTTTAGATTTCAACCAACCGTGTATAGCAACAGCAGCTTCTTGAGGTCTTGCTGTTAAAACAAAATTGTTTTCTGGTCCAAACTTTTTTATTCTATTTAATAACTTTTGAAACAAAGGTCCTTTTACACCACCTCTTACATTAACAAAATCATCAAAGTTAAACTCATACCCTTGCTTAGCAAGTTTAGGTCCATCAATAGGCCACTTACCAGAACTAACCTTTATTTGTTTACCAGTTTTAGGGTTTGTAGCTACAACAAAATTTTTACCGTCTATGATTAGTGTTTCGTCAAAATCAAAAGTAGACATACCTCTTGATATGTCTTTACTAAACTTTGTTACTCTACTAGCCTCACTAGAGCTCACAGTACCAACAAACTCATAACCACGTTTCTCTAGATCAGCTTGAAGCACCTTAACCATATTAGAAGCATTATCAAAAGCTCTTTGTAAGTTATCATTTTTAACAGACTGATCTTGAACGCCACTTAACAAGTTCTTTTGTTCTTGATTAATTCTGTTTAACATAAAACCATTATATCCCCTACCCTCTGTATCATATATATTATTTATGTGACTTTTTGGTAAAAACTTAATTCTATGAAAATTAGTGGGATTATTTCTACCTCCCTCATCAATCAAGTCTGTTATATACTTAGGAGCTATAAGTTGAGAGTGACCGTCTAGTAGATCGTCCATTTTGAAATCCATTTGTTTCTCAGACATACTATTGTTAAATATAAGATCTAACATGTCTACCAGTGTATTAGCACTTGGTCCTAAATGTTCACCTTTCCAAGTTAAGTTTTCAATAGCTTTAGCTCTAGCCTGTTCTTTTGTTAACTTTGGATTTTTTTTAGCGTAAAAAGTTGTAGCTTCTTTTACTAGTGGTAACAACTTAGGGTTTATATCATTTTCAACACGTTTTTTATTTTCTGTTCTAAACCTACTATTTGTTGGTTCACCTTTCTTATTGACATAAGCGGCTTGCGAGCCATCAGTTAAGTACATTAAATCTAACTTAGATAAACCTCTTAAACCCATAACTATATTTGTTTGAATTTGTAAAAAGTTTATAGCAGAAACAGGACTTATTTGTTTTGTTTTAACTAAATGTTTAACTCTTTTTATAACGTGTTTAAATAAGTTTATATTAGATCTATTAGCCGCTTGTATTTGTGGTTTTAGTTTTTCAAGCTTTTCAATCTTTTGTTCAACACTAAGATCAGATTCTTGTATTTTTATAACACTTTTAAATATACCATCTGCGTTCTTATTCATAATACTAACACTAGGTATATCAACACCGGGTATATCAGTTTCTACATCACCAAGTAGGTTTAACATACCTTGGTACTCAGCGTTATAAGAGACATCATACTTAGTATCAAAACCGGGATTCATATACGTGCTAGTAAAACCAAACATATCAAATCTTAATCCTTTTTGTTGAGGAATATTTAACTGTAAATCGTCCATCAATATAAGCATGTCATCAGCAAAGAACCTTAAGAACTCGCTATCCCTGTGTAGAGTCTTTTGACTTAAAAATTCCGACTTTACGTTTTCAGGTACATTAGACTCTAGCATAGCTTTTATAAAACCTTTACTAGTGTCATTATTAATATCTCCTTTTTCAAAAAGATACTGAGCTATGTTTATAGATGTTTGACTTATCCCATCTATTTCATAACCCTTGTTTAATTTACCATTGTTAATTACGTTTTGTAAACCATCAGCTTTAATAAAGTTAGCAAGCTTTTCAACGTGCCTTACATCCATAGAGTGTTTATACCTAGGATTTGTTTGTATAACTTCTTTTATTTTACCAATGCTACTTTCTATTTCATTTTTATCTAACGCTTTTAGTTTTTCATTAATTGTATTTTTAAAGTCAGCATCATCTAATAATAAATCTAACTCTTGTTTTACAATAACCTTAGCTAACTCTGTTGACATTGATGTTTTTCTTTCACCTCTTGAATTATCTTTATTACCTTGAGGTGTTTTAGTTGGTGGGAAAAAGAACCTCAAGAAAGCAGTCTCTTGCTTTTCACCTTCTATATTACGGCTACCATCTTCATTTACAACTGGTTGTTGTATTATTTTATTATATGTATCAACCTTTTCTTTGTTTTTAGAATCAGGTGGTATTATTCCTTCTTCAATAGCATTTTGTATGTCGTCTACTGTTTCTAATCTTTCATCTAGTTTAGCAAGTATTTTAACATCTTGTTCTCTCTCCATAGAAACTAATCTACGAACAGGCATTAAGTTAACAAATGCTACTCTATTATTCTTTAAAAAATCAACATGTTTACTTCTAGTGCCTAATTCTTTTTTAACTTTATCAGTTAGTTTACTAACAGCATATTTTTCTATTTCAACTAAAAAGCTAGGATCGTTAAAGTCAGGGAAGGTGCCAATTTTAGGAGCTATCTCCGTGGCAACTCTTTTTATTTCGTCCTTAAATTTATCATCAAAACCCAACTCCTCTTTCATTAAAAGTATTTGTTCAGCTTCTTGTTCAGTTCTTAAAGCGTTATCTAAATCAGTGTCAAGATTTACTCCAGCATCAACTTGTATCCTTGGTGCACCCTCTTCTGTTCTAGCTTCTATATCAACTGCTCCTCTAGAACCTACATCTAAATCTTTTAAGTATTTATTAGCTACATCACCCTTAGCAAATTCTATTATTCCAGCACCATACATCCAACCAAATATACTAGCACCCTCTGTTAGTGGTGTTCCTTTTTGTATTTCAGTTCCTTCAGCAACAATAGCATCTTTAGTTTTTGGTAATTTATAAGTTGTAGTCTTACCTTCAATGTCTTCTATTTCTATAGCTGTTACTTCACCCTTGTTGTTTCTTTTATAAAAGACCATACCCTCAACCTCAGATATTATAGGTTTAATAGTATCATAGTTGTATTCAGATATAAACTTATCAGACAGTCTACTTCTTACTCTTCTAACAAACTCAGCCATAGGTGCTCCTGATGGTATACCTCTAGCTGTCATACCTTTCATTATTTCTCTATCAAGAAGATCTAATGATAATGGATCTGCAAAGTTTCTAGTTGTTAACTTTCCGTCAGGACTTATATCAACACCTTTTATTTCTAATCCAGCTCTACCAAACGTATCTCCGTTTCTATGATTTTTAAATTCAGAATCATTATCGAATCTAGGTGATCCATCTGGATTTTGAACAAACTGATCTAACTTTCTTTTTTCAGTTCTTCTTTTATTAATATCTTGAGATCTCTTTACATCTCCTTTTACAGCACCAGATATTTCATTTAATCTTGCTTTCGCGCTATTTAATTCATTTGTTTTTTTAGCACTAAATTTTTTTACACCAACTCTATTTAGCTCATCTTCAAGTTTAGCTATTTTTGTTTTTAAGTTTTTAGCTTCAACACCCCTTGCCGCTATCTTTCCTTTAGTAAAACCAGATAATTTACCTTTCTCAAATGAGTTAATGTGGCTAACCATATATTGAAGAGCTGTGTTTTTACTATCAAAATTAAATTCTCCAAGACTTGGTATTTTGCCAGCAACAAGACCATTAACCATGTTTCTTAATCTACCTAACCCAAAACCCTTTTTACCTTTAGCTTCGGCAGCTCTACGTAAATCTCTATTATTAGGATTTTGTATTATCTCTTGAACAGCTTTAACATATTCATCTTTTGTTAAATCACTTTGATCTTCAAGTTTAATACCAGCAATCCATTTAGCTGGAGTATTTAGGTTTTGTAATCTTACAATCGCGGCTTCGTGAACTTGATTTAAATTTTTATCACCTCTTAGTGATTTACCTAGGTTTTCAGCAAACTGTGACAACTCACCTTCCCTCATTGTTATACCATCTAACGCATGAGAAAACTCATGTAAGAAAACAGTCCCCATTAACATGTGGGATTGGTTAAAACTCATTATAGATTCTATACTATTTAACTCTTGTTGAATAGCACTCTTTTCACCTATAACAATATACTTACCATCAAATATAATACCTTTGGACGATCCATCTTTAAATGAATCTAACATTTCCTTTTTTACCTCTTGTATTGTTTTGCCTTTTTGTTCAAAGTAATAATCAGGTAATGTATCCAGCATATCGCTTATCTCACTAATATCTTTCCCAGCCATTACCTCTAGGTTTCTTATAGCATCAATACCTCCATTAGCCTTTATAACTTCATTTAAACTCTTCTGACTATCAATATATGTTTGAGTAGCTGAAACTCTTTGTGAATTTATCCACTTAGCGTTTGATTCATACATTTGATTTTCTAAAGAGGTTTTTCTATTTTTTATAAAACCATCTTTTTTTAGTGTTTCAAATATACCTTTACCACTATAAACTTCGTCTCTTAGTTTATTTTCGTTGTCAATATCTTCTTGAGTTTTTTCTTCAGCTGTTCTAAAACCTCCATACAACTTATCGTCTATCCACTGTTGAAATTGTTTTCCATATATAGCGTTTTCAACGTGATACTTTATTATAGGACTGCTCTTAGCTTCTCTTTGTATACCTGCGTTAAAGTTCTTTTGAATGTTTTGATGTATAAGAGATAATTGGTCCCTCATATCTAGATCAGCAAAACTAGGATCCTTACCTAACATGTTTTTAAATATATCCCAACCCTTGTTGCCATACATATCTTTAACAATGTTTTCTGGATCACCTTCTAATTTTAATCTACTAGAATCTTTAATATCGTTAATAGTATTTTGAGCATCTTCTAATCTTAACTTAAAGTCTTTAGCTTCATTAGGTTTTAACGTTTTAATGTGGTCTTCTATTTTTTGATCTATAGTAGATTGACTATCTCCCCAATGAACACCAGCGTCAGCATATAAGTTTGTTAAGTTAACACTGTTTTCAAGTATAGTTTTTATACCATCTTTTCCAGCTAATAAAACATCAACCTCTAAACCAGTTTGTAAAAATCCTATTTTTTCAGTTAAAGTTCTAAGTTCTTTTTGAAGCTGTGCTCTTCTTTTGTTTTCTCCAGGTTTTAAATTACCTAAACTTTCTTTTACACGCTTAAGGTCGGTATCGTAATCTTCTAAAAGCTTTTTCATATCAGAACTAACCATCGAACTAGTGGTAGCAGTATATAATATAGGTGATATATTCATACCGCCTCCAAGCATCATAGAGTCCAATATAACGTCTCCTATCATACTGAAGTCAGCTTCTCTATGTAGTATACCAGCTTGAGCAGCTTCACTAGATAGATATATAATAGATTCTTCAGCTATCTCACTACCTGTTCGACCTATAAAATCTTTAGCTGACTTGGCCATTATACTCCATTGTGTTCTAGAAGCTTGTGTTATCCACGTTTGAGGTTTTGTTTTTAAGAAATCATCTATAAACTTTTTAGAGTTACCAAGTGT
>MDTG01150732.1_pt1 | contig 11299 bp, 15 predicted proteins | sample 811421 | NCBI WGS metagenome assembly MDTG01 (sample SAMN05326645, study PRJNA326480) | marine metagenome | isolation source: seawater | place: Pacific Ocean: South East | collected 2011
GAGCGGTTGAAAGCACTGGTCTTGAAAACCAGCAATGGGGCAACTCATTCGTGGGTTCGAATCCCACCCTCTCCGCCATTAAACTTTATGACTTTTTAATAAATCCGAAATTTTATTTTTGCGTATAGCGACATTTTCTAATTTATTAAAATACCATTCAAATAATATTTCATCATCTAAACTTAATAAATCAGAGAGTTCATTAAGTTCGTTTAAATTTAAATTATATATATATTTTTTAACAAAACTCCCTAAAAGTAGATCCATTTCCTTGGTGCCCCTATGATTAGATCTGTAGATAATTTTTTTAATAAGAGTTTCTTTATTTATCATTATTTGCAAATTATATTATATATTATAATTGATGAATCATCCAAATATACTGAACTTCTTAGGTCAAAATGTATCTATTCTAAATGGTGTTGGTACTAAATTAAAAAAAATACTCAAGAAAAAAAAAATTGAGAAAATATCAGATCTTTTATGGAACTTTCCTTATGGTTTTACTGATAGATCAAATTTAAAATCTTTAAATGAATTAGAAATTGGTAAGATTACAACTATTAAAGTTAAGGTTATAAAATATAATTTTCCAAGAATAAGAAACTTACCATCAAAAGTTATTTGTAGCGATAATACAGGTAAAATTGAAATTATTTTTTTTAATTCTAGAGAGGGTTATATAAGGAAAGTGATGCCTATGAATTCGAATGTAGTAATAAGTGGCAAAATAAATTATTACAAAAAAAATTATCAAATAACAAATCCTGCATATATTGTTCCTATCGAAAAAGAAGAATATGTAAATACAATAATACCTAAATATGAGTTAACGGAAGGATTAACTGAGAAGATTTATAGAAAACTAATTGATCAAGTTTTAACGAAAGTAACTTTACTAAAAGAATGGCATTCACAAAATATATTAAAAGAAATTGGTAATGTAAGTTGGTCAGAATCTCTACATAAACTACACAATGATAATGAAAGTGATCTTAACTCCAAATATTATAGAAGATTAGCCTATGATGAAATCTTATGTAATTTTATTGTACTTTCACAAATGCGAAGAAGAATTAAACGAAATAAGAAATTAAATAAAATAATAGATTATTCTTTATCAAATAAAATTATGGAAAATTTAAATTTTTCTTTAACAAAAGATCAAAAAAAAACTATATCTGAAATTAATAACGATCTTAAATCTGATATTAAAATGTTCAGAATTCTTCAAGGTGACGTAGGTAGTGGCAAAACTATAGTATCTTTTATTTCAATAGCCAATGTAATTAATTCAGGTTTTCAGACTGTCATGATGGCTCCAACAGAAATTTTAGCTAAACAACACTACGATCTGGCTAATAAAATATTTAAATTTGCAAAATTTAATATTGTTCTACTAACTGGTAAAACTAAATATAAAGACAAAAAAAAAATATTATTAAATCTTAAAAATGGAAAAATTAATTTAATAATTGGTACTCATGCTCTATTTCAAAAAAATACTGACTTTAAAAAGTTAGGCTTAATCATTATTGATGAACAGCATAAGTTTGGTGTAAAGCAAAGAATAGAACTGTCTAATAAAGGTGGGAAAGATTGTGATATTCTATTGATGTCAGCAACTCCCATACCAAGAACTTTAGTAATGGCCTTTTATGGAGACATGGATGTATCTAAAATTACACAAAAACCAAATCTCAGAAAAGATATTATTACAATAAGTAAACCTGAAGAAAAAGTAAATGAAATTTTAGATTTTATTAAAAAAGAAATTAAAAACAATAATCAAATCTTTTGGGTATGTCCCTTAATAGAAGAGTCAAATAAATTAGATTTTGCTGCAGCTGTTAAAAAATTTCATTACTTATCACAAAAATTTTCAAATAGAGTAGGATTAATACATGGGGATTTAAAAAAAGATGAAAAGGATTTAATATTAAATAAATTTCTTAATAAAAAAATTGATATTTTAGTTTCTACTACAGTAATTGAAGTGGGAATTGATTTTCCAAATGCGAATATAATAGTAATAGAAAATTCAAATAAATTTGGATTATCACAGTTACATCAATTGAGAGGTAGAGTTGGTAGAGGTGAAAATCAAGGTTACTGTTTCCTTTTATACCAAAAAAATTTAAGTGAAAATGCTAAAAAAAGAATTAAAATTTTAAAATCTACTAATGATGGTTTTGTAATTGCAGAAGAAGATATGAAGTTAAGAGGATTCGGTGATATTTTGGGGTATCAACAAAGTGGAATAAAAAATTTTAAAATTGCCGATCCAATACATCATGATGATCTTTTTAAACTCGCTGAGAAAAATATAAAAGAAATAGAAACTGAAAAAGGTAATTTTGAAAAATATGATTTTTTATTAAAACTTTTTGATAAAGCTGATGTTATAAATGAAATTAAATATAAAATTTAATCAGGATTTGAAGTTCCTGCAGAAACAATAAACTTTGAAGCTTCTTCAAAAGTTAAATCTAAATAAATTACATCTTCTTTAGGAAACATAAGCAAGAAACCACTAGTCGGATTTGGCGTTGTAGGAACAAAAACATTGACTAATTTCTTTTTTGTTTTATTGCTAATTTCACCAGAATTTTCTTTAGTAGCAAAACCAACTGCCCATGAACCCTTTCTGGGATATTCAATTAAAACAACATTCTTTTTTTGTTCATCATTTTTTGTAAAAGTTTCTGTCATTTGGACAATTGCAGAATAAATTGTTCTTAATATTGGTATTCTTTTTAAAATACTGTTAAATAAAATTAATAATTTTTTTCCTAAAAAAGATAAAGATAACCAACCAATTATTGTTATCAAAATAACAGCAATTAGTATTTCTAAACCTGGTACATTATATGGTAAATAATTATTTGGATTAATTTCCTTAGGTATAATCTTTGATGAAATAGATACAATAAAAATTGTTAGATAAATAGTGATCCCTATTGGTATTAAAACAACAATACCAGCAATGAAATAGTTCCTAAATCTAGTAAAAATACTACTTTTGTTTTCTTTTGTACCCATTTAAAATAATAATTATAAAATGAGTAAAATTAATAACATAAATAGAAGAAAATTTCTTGAGATATTTGGAGGCTGCAGCTGCGGATTAATGATTGCATCGTGCACTACAGCACCAATAACTGATAGAAAACAATTGAAATTGATTCCCGAGAGCAGTTTAAACGCAAAAGCATCACAAATTTATAATAACGTTAAATCAAAAGCTAAATTAAGTAATGATAAAAAAAGTTTAAAACAAATTATTGATATAGGATCAAGAATCGAAGAATCTGTGAGCGCATATTTCAAACTAAATAATGAAACAGATCCAACACATAACTTTAATTGGGAATATATTTTAATAGATAATGATAAAGTTAAAAATGCATGGTGTATGCCAGGTGGTAAAATAGCTATCTACACTGGAATTTTGCCAATTACAAAAAATGAAGATGGGTTGGCAGCTGTTATGGGTCATGAAATTGCTCACGCAGTTGCAAAACATTCGATTGAAAGAGCTAGTAGAGCATTAGTACTAAATGTTGGTACACAAATTATAGATATCGCTTCAGGTGGTTCCATTTCAAGAACTTCAAGAGCTACTGGTGTAGATGTTGCTGGCATGCTTAGAACTTTTGGAATTGATAATCCATTTGGTAGAAAACAAGAAAAAGAAGCTGACTATTTAGGTTTAATTTTTTCTTCATTAGCTGGATATGATATTAGAGAGTCTGTCAAAGTTTGGGAAAGAATGAAAGAAGCTAATGAAGGTAAAGAACCGCCAGAATGGATGAGCACACATCCGTCAAGTTTAAGAAGAATTGAGTCTTTGACAAATTGGATACCTGAAATAACTATTAAATACCCTCCTATTAAGAAACTGTCTTAAAATTTTTATAAACCAAAACTACCGAAGACAAAGATAAAAAAATTGATCCGCATTGATGAATTGATGCATAAGCAATATTAGCGCCAGATAAAATAGTTAAAATTCCTAAAAAAATTTGTATTAATAAAAAAATAAAAATATAAATTGATATATTTTTTAAATGAGAATAATTTTTATTACTTATAATGATATAAAAAATTATTATAAATATAAAAAAAATTAAGTAAGCTAAATTTCTATGTAAAAATTGTAACAAAGAAGGAGTTTCAAAAACTTTAATTGATAAAAGATCATTAATTGATGAGTCGTCAGGAAAGAAATTCTGATTCATCAATGGCCAGGTCTGGTATATTTGACCAGCATCTAACCCTGAAACAAATGCACCGATTGATATTTGCAAAATTATTAAAAAGAAAAAAATTAAAGGTAAATAAAAAGGAAGTTTTTTTCCACTATACAATTTTTGATCATAGTAGAGCAAAAAATTCCAAAAAAGATAGATAAATATTATAAAAGCAAGAGTTAAATGCAGTGATAGTCTGTAATGACTAACATCAGTTCTATCGACTAAACCACTCTGAACCATGTACCAACCAACAAATCCTTGCAGACAAATTAAAAAGAAAATAAAATATAAACTAAATAAAATTCTACCTGAAAATATTTTTTTATATGTAAAATAAATAAGAGGAATAACATATAATAAACCTATAATTCTTCCTAACAATCTATGAGCATATTCCCACCAATAAATTATTTTAAACTCTGCTAGTGTCATAGTTTGATTGATCAACTTAAATTCAGGAATTTCTTTATAAAGGTTAAAAGCATTGTTCCAATCAGACAAGGTAAATGGTGGAAAAATACCCATAACTAAGTCCCATTTAGTAATTGATAAACCAGAATCTGTTAATCTTGTTAGGCCACCAACTATTATCATTAATCCTACGAGAAAAGTTATTAACAAAAGCCATATGATCACATGTCTATTTTTATTTTCAAGTATCATAAAATTAATATACATTTCTTTAAAAAAATAAAAATTACTTATTTGTCGCTTAGATGAAAAATAAAAAACTTGATCAAGTTAGAAATAAAATAGACAAAATAGATCTTAAATTACTTGATTTACTTAAAGTTAGAACGCAGTTCGTAAAAAAGGTCATCAAGCTAAAAAGATATAAAAAACAAATAGTTGACAAAAAAAGAATTAATAGAGTTCTTAAAAATATAAAAAAAAACTCAATAAAAAGAAAAATAGATCCTAAAATAACCAATAAAATTTGGAAAAATATGATTAGAGGATATATTGACTTTGAAAAGAGAAACTTTAAAAAAAAATAACTATTTACTGTGTGGAGGTAGTTTTTTTTCTACAAATATTTCATGTTTTCGTGTGGATGGATTATATTTTTTAGCTTTTAGTTTTACTTTAGCTTTTTCACCAGATGATGGTTTTTTAGCATAGTAAAAAAAAGCGCTATCTGGTTTGCTCTCAGGAACAAGTCTAACTTTAATTGAAGTTTTTTTAGCCATTTTTTAATTTTTTTAACTCTTTTACTAATTTAGATATTTTTTTAATCTTATTTTTAATATCACCAGTTATTTTTTTTCCAGATTTATATACACCTAAAGCAGTTACATCGTCAAGTGAATGACTATCAGTATTTTCTAATATCTTTTTTACACCTTTTATTGTCAGTCCCTTTTCTTTTAATAAATACTTTATGTGGCTTATAATTTTTATATCATTGTCTGTATAGTATCTTCTGCGTCCTGCCATTACCTTAGGTTTAATTTGCTTAAATCTTGATTCCCAATATCTAATAGTATGTGTTTGTAAGAAACCAGATTTTTCATCAACTAATCCAAGAATAGACGCAACTTCACCAATGGTTTTATATGTTTTGTTTTCGTTTTCCTTATTAGACATTACTTATTAATTTTGCTTTTTACTAACAATGATGGGGTAAATTTAACAACTTTCCTAGAAGAAATTTTAGCTTCAATTTTTGTTTTTGGATTTCTACCTATTCTCTCCTTTTTATTTAAAACTGAAAAAGCTCCAAAAGAAGAAATTTTGACTTTATTAGACTTTATTAATTCATTTCCTAAAATCTCAAAAAAATTATCTATCACTTTTAAAGCAAAATTTTTAGAAAAACCCATTTGCTTATTAATTTTTTTAGCTAAGTCTTTCCTGGTCAAATTTTTTTTGTCCATACAATAAAATATTACTGGATATATTAACCGTCAACAGTAATTAGATTATTTTTTATCTTTTCAATTAAATTACCTTTTACTATTTTATTACATACATTAATTGAATGGGCAAAACCAATTAAATCTGTACCACCATGACTTTTTACAACTGGACTTTGTAATCCTAAAAAAATTGCACCATTGTACTTTCGTGGATCTAATTTATCTCTAAATTTTTTCAGTGAATAATAGGACATCAACATAGAAATTTTACCTAATGATTTTTTTAAATTTTTAGTTATAAAGTTTGCTGTTCCTTCAGCAGTTTTTAACGCAACGTTACCGGTAAAACCATCTGTTACAATAACATCAATGTTTCCATCCATTATATGGTTCCCTTCTATATATCCTGTAAAATCAAAATTTTTAACATTGTTATTTTTTAAAATATTGTAAGTTTTTTTTAATTTTTCATTTCCTTTAGTTTCTTCTAAACCTACATTTAATAAAGCTATTTTGGGCAAATTAGTTTCGAATAATGATTTATAAAGAGCTGATCCCATACAGGCGAATTCAGTTAAATTTTTTTCATCATAATCAATATTTGCGCCTAAATCCAAAACAACGCTCGTACTATTTTTGTTAGGCCATAAAGCTGCTAATGCAGGTTTATTTATTCCTTCAATAGTATTTAATAATAACCTAGAAATGACAAGTAATGCACCTGTGTTACCAGCAGACAAGCATATATCAGTTTTTTTTTCTTTTAATGATTCTATTGATTTCCACATGCTAGAGTCCTTACCTCTTTTAGCAGCAGTAAGTGGACTCTCATCGTCTAATATTACATCTTTGGTGTTTATGATTTCACAAAAATTTAATAATTTTTTATTTTTAGACAATTCTTCTTTTAAAATTTTTTCATCGCCATATAAATAAAAAAAATTTTCTTCACTAGATTTCAATGAAATGTTAATACCATCAATAATCTTTTTTGGTGAATTTTCACCGCCCATTGCATCAATTGCAATTTTAACCTGCTTAGTCATATTAATAAAATTATTTTTTCGGTTCTAATATCTGTTTACCATTATACAAACCTGTCTTTAGGTCTATATGATGCGATAATCTGTACTCACCAGTTTTTTTATCTTCTATAACATTTGCTGAAGATATTTTATGATGCGACCTTCTTTTGTTTCTTCTAGATTTTGACGTTTTACGTTTTGGTACAGCCATAGTTAATTATAATTATAGTTAAAATTAAAGTCACCTTTTAATACACTATCAGGGGATAAATCAAAACAAAAAGTGTTATATTTATCAAAGTATTTAATCAAATTCTCATTAATTTGAGCTTTTTTCTGGTTATTTCTTTCTAAATAATTATTAAAAAAAATATTTTTAAACTCATAGCTTTTTTTATCAAAATTTTCACAATTTAATAAAATATTATAAAATGTCTTAACTAAGAATTTCATATTTTTGTTAACTGTAACATCACCAAAACCATTTTCCCGCATATTCAGTTCAATTTTATTAAAAAGCAGATCAAAAGTATTTTGCTGGAATTTTTTATATTTTTGATTATCCTTGATTCGTTTAATTTTAATAAACAAGAAGGAAATATGTATAAAAATTAAATGTATCCTGTTCTGGAAGGTATCAGTTAAATCAAATTCAGTATAAAATAATTTATTTCGTGATAATAAAAGTATATTATTATATAAAGTATCTTCAGATGAATATTTTTTTTTCAATTTTGTAAACATATGACTAATAAATTTATTTTTTTATTCACCATTTTACTTTTTTTGATTAGTTGTCAACAAAGAGAGGTGATAAAAACACACGGAATAGCATATCTTAAAAAGAGAGAAAAGTTAATAATTGTAAACGAAACAAATAAAAATGATGTGGTTTCTATTCTTGGTCAGCCATCTACAAAAGGAATGACTGATAATAATGTTTGGATTTATATAGAAAGAACAATGACTAGAGGTAAATTGCTTAAACTTGGAAGAAATTATTTAAAAAAAAATAATGTTTTGGTCTTAGAATTTGATAAATATGGTGTTGTAATAGAAAAGGAATTTTACAACAAAGATAAAATGCAAAAATTAACTTTTGCTAAAGAAATTACCGAAAATGAAATAAGAAAAGAAAATTTTATTTATAGTTTCTTGTCAAGTGTTCGGCAAAAAATGTTAACTAAAAGAAAATAAATTAATGAGCTATTACTGCTAGCAACAGCAAAGCTACTATATTAGTTATTTTGATCATAGGATTAACGGCTGGGCCTGCTGTATCTTTGTAAGGATCTCCTACAGTATCACCAGTAACAGCTGCCTTATGCGCTTCAGATCCTTTACCGCCAAATTTACCATCTTCAATAAATTTTTTAGCATTATCCCAAGCTCCGCCACCTGCTGTCATTGATATTGCTACAAATAATCCTGTAATTATTACTCCTAATAGCATTGCACCAACAGATGATAATGCAGCTTCGGTTCCACCTATAAGTAAAATAATAAAATATAATATAATTGGAGATAAAACTGGCAACAATGAGGGTATTATCATTTCTTTAATTGCTGCTTTAGTCAATAAATCAACTAATTTTCCGTAATCTGGTTTTCTTTTACCTTTCATTATTCCTGGAATTTTTTTAAATTGTCGCCTAACTTCAATTACAACAGCACCACCTGCTCTGCCGACAGCTTGCATTGACATTGATCCAAAAAGGTAAGGTAACATTCCACCAATTAATAATCCAACAACAACAAAAGGGTTAGAAAGATCAAAACTAACTGAAATATTTTCTAATGGAGAACCAGAAACTTTTGAAAAGAATTTAATATCTTCAGTGTAAGCCGCAAACAAAACTAAAGCGCCTAATCCAGCTGAACCAATAGCATAACCTTTGGTTACAGCTTTTGTGGTATTACCAACTGCATCTAATGCATCAGTTGTTTTTCTCACGTTTTTAGGAAGTTTTGACATTTCTGCTATTCCACCTGCATTATCTGTTACAGGTCCATATGCATCTAAAGCAACTACCATACCTGCTAGCGCTAGCATTGTAGTTACAGCAATTGCTATTCCAAATAATCCCGCTAAAGAATTAGTTACAAGAATACCAGTAACAATAATTAAAGCTGGCAAAGCTGTAGCTTCTAATGATACTGCTAAACCTTGAATGACATTAGTTCCATGTCCAGTAATAGAAGATTTTGCTACACTAATTACTGGTCGAAATTTAGTACCTGTATAATACTCAGTAACCCAAATAATCAATCCTGTTATGACAAGACCTACAATACCACATAGATACAATTGAAAACCCGAAAAATTAGCATTATCAGAATTATATACATTGTCTAAACCAACAACATAATCAGTTAATGGATACAAAACAATTATAGATAAAATAGCTGTAGTTATAAAACCCTTGTACAAAGCTCCCATAATATTTTTGCTTCTTCCAAGTTTAACAAAAAATGTTCCTATGATTGATGTAATTATACAAGCTCCACCAATAGCAAGTGGGTAAATCATCATGTTTAAGTTATCTAAAAAAAATATTGATGATAAAACCATAGTTGCAACTATAGTTACTGCATATGTTTCAAATAAATCAGCAGCCATACCTGCACAATCGCCAACATTATCACCGACATTGTCTGCAATTACAGCAGGATTTCTAGGATCATCTTCAGGTATTCCTGCTTCAACTTTACCCACTAAATCAGCACCAACGTCAGCACCCTTTGTAAAAATACCTCCACCTAATCTAGCAAAAATAGAAATTAAAGATGCTCCGAAACCTAAGCCGACCAAAGCATTAATTATAGTTCGGCTTTCGACATTCATTTCTATTAAGATTAAATAATAAATTGCAATAGATAGTAATGCCAAACCTGCAACCAACATACCAGTTACTGCACCAGATTTAAAACCTATGTCTAAACCTGCAGCCAATCCTTTTCTAGAAGCTTCAGCTGTCCTTACATTGGCCTGAACAGAAACTAACATACCCACGTAACCTGCTGCGCCTGATAAGAACGCACCGATAAAATACCCTAATCCAACCCATAGGCCTAGTGCGTAAGTAATAATTACTAATATAACAACACCAACAATTGCAATTGTTTTGTATTGTCTGTTTAAGTATGCACGCGCACCTATTTGAATTGCTTTAGCAATTTCTTGCATTTTCTCATTACCGGGACTGGAAGATAAAATTTTATTACCAACAAGATAGCCATATACAATAGCCAAAAAACCTGCAGCAATAATGTAATATAAAACGCTAATCATTTAATTTAAATTAATCTTAAAAAATCGCAACTTGCCAAAAAAAAACATAAAACGCAACTAAAATTTTAATATTAGCCATTTAATTTGCCTTAATTTCTATTTAAATCTGGTCACTTTTGATGCTTTATCTAAAATAGCATTTAAAAAATTTTTTTGAGACTCATTGACGAAAAAATCAGAAACTTTTAGATATTCTGTAATTACAACTTTAATAGGTATTTTGTGCATAAACATAAATTCAAAAATAGCAGCTTTTATTATAAGTTTTATAATAAGTTCAGTTTTGTACTGATTAATATACTTCTTTAATTCAGTTTCTATAATTTCATCAATTAAATCGTTTCTTTCTATTGTACCATTAACAACATCCTTTATAAATTTTTTATATTTATGTTTGGAATAGGTAATTTCTGATTCTTTATTTAAGTTATAAGAATATAATTTTTGAATTACAATGACTCTAGGGTTATTTTGTGCTTTAAAATTTTCAATCATTAAAATTATCTAGCACAGATATGACAGCTTTAGCTGCTTCTTTACCCTTGTTTTTTCTAGCAATTGCTTGATTTAGATTTAAGCAAGTAATTATACCATTTCCTATTGGTTTTTTATTTTTAACGGACAAATCCATAATTGCATCCATTGTTGTTTTTGAAATAAAATCATAGTGAGGTGTTTCACCTTTAATAACACAACCTAACGCTATAAATCCGTCATACTTTTTAATATTTTTTGCAATTACAACAGGTATTTCAAAAATTCCAGGAACTTTAATTAAATTAACTTTTGTTTTTTTTGGAAGTGTATTTTTTGCACTAACAACTAATCCCTTTGATATATCAGGGTAATAATTAGCAATTACAATTA
>MDTG01158128.1_pt1 | contig 11298 bp, 9 predicted proteins | sample 811421 | NCBI WGS metagenome assembly MDTG01 (sample SAMN05326645, study PRJNA326480) | marine metagenome | isolation source: seawater | place: Pacific Ocean: South East | collected 2011
AGGTGTTTAAAGTTAAATTCATTCTTGCAAGTTCACGTGCTAAACCTTTTTTATTTTCATCAATTGTAGATCCATCGTATCTTTCATTAAGCATTGTCTCATAATTTGTATAAGTTCTTTCAGCATCATTTTTTAAAAGCTCTAAAACCTCTTTTGCTTGACTCCCCTCTAATACATCTCCTCTACCTTGTCTGTTACTTGTAGATTGGGCAGCCAAATTTTCAGTAGTAGGTAAATAAAATTCTTTATCTAAAATTGAATATCTGGCAGAATATTCATTAACATTTGCTGTTCTGTGTCTAATCCATTGACGTGCAATGAATATAGGTAATTTAATATGATATTTAATTTCACACATTTCAAAAGGCGTACTATGCCAATGTCGCATTAAATATTTTATTAATCCAGAATCTGTTGAAACTTGTTTAGTTCCTTTTCCATATGAAACTCTGGCTGATTGAACTATGGAAGTATCATCGCCCATATAATCAACAACTCTTACAAAACCATGGTCTAAGGCTGGGATTGCCTCATATAGAATTTTTTCAAGTTCTGGTACTGTAACCCTCTTTGTTTGATTATTTTGAGATTGCTGGTTTTTAATCTCATTTATTTGTTCTTTTGTGAGTTTCATTTATATTATAATTTGTTTTATTGAAATTATTTAAGAAATTTTTAACCTTTGTAAAATAAAATATTTAATGAATTTAAAAATATACACAAAAAAAAATTTATGTATTTACATAAGTTTAAAGAAAATGAATGATTATTAATAAATATTCAGGAAACATCTTTGTAAGTATATTGCCTGGAGTAATATCGATTCTACTTTCATTCTTTTCTATACCAATTTACTTAAATTATCTTGGATTTGAGAAATATGGAAATTTCTTGATATTACATATTTTTTTGTCGATAGCGATGGTTACAAATTTTAACTTTGGCAAAATAGCTTCAATTAAAATACAAAAAATTTCAAATAATCAAAGAAACTCAATTATCACAACGGCACTGTTCGTAAGTTTTGTTTCGAGTATATTAATAACGCTACTCTTATATTTAATATTTTTTTTTTTAAAATTTTACTATGAAAGTTTAATCTTATTTAATTTAAATTTATTTTTTTTTACTCTATTTATAACCAATATCTACATTACCTTGGAGAACATATTTAAAGGAATTAAAAAATACTACATAAGTAGTATTTCAAATTTGATTTTTTATAGTTTTTCAATCTCTTTGCCGGCTTTCTTCATTTTGATGAATAATAAAAATTATTATGATGTAGAAGAATTATTTAAAATTTCTATCAATTTTAAAATTTTAAGTTTATTAATTTTACTGGCAATTCTAATTATTAAAAAATTTTTCAATTCAAACATTTTATCAAGTACAATAACCAAAGATTTTGCAAGTCAAGCTAAGTGGCAAACCTTATCATCCATCTATGTTCAAATATTTGATTTTTTAGATAAATATTTAATAAAAATATTTCTTGGTTCTTCAAGCTTAGCGATATACTCAATTCCTCAACAAATATCTGGAAAGTTGTCAGTTTTATCAGATGGTTTAATTTCTGTATTTATTCCAAGAATTTCCTCTAGCAAAAAATTTTTAGAAAAAAAAGATATCCTTAATTCTAATTTTTATGGTTTTTTTTATTTTATTGGTTTGTGTATTATTTTCATTAATCCAGTTATAGATGATATTCTTTTATGGTGGTTACGTGAAAGTAATAATTTAAAAATTATATTTTTATTCAAAATATTCTTAATTGTTTCCTTTTATATTTGTATAACCCATATAATTTCAATTTTTTTAGATACTGAGTTTAAATCAAAAATAAATTCAAAGTTAGAAACTTTTATACTAATAATTTTTATTTTTGGAATGCTTTTTTCAATTTATAAAAGCTCTATAGATTATTTTGCTTTTACAATATTACTACGTTCAATTTTTAGTTTTTTTATTAAACTAAATTTTATAAAAAAATTTATAATAAACTTTAAATTATTTATTTTACAAAATGTTTTGTTAATTTGCACTTTGTTATTTGGTGTTCTAGAAAATTATCATTTATTTTATTCCTTTTTTACAATTTTTTTATTAATATCATTTTATAATTTCCCATCAAAAATTATTAAAAAGGAATTTTTAAAATGATATTACATTATCATAAACTAATTTACTTATTGCCTTTTGCATTAATCAGTGGCCCTTTTTTACCAGATTTAATAGTAGTTTTATGTTCAGGTTTTTTCCTAATAGAAACTTTTAAACATAAACTTTTTAATTATTATAAAAATAATTTCTTTAAAATTTTTTTACTTTTCTTTTTTGTAATTAATTTAAGTTCATTTTTTTCAAATGATGTCGAGTCTTTTAAATATACTATAGGTTATATCCGATATGGTATCTTTACTATATTCTTATTTTATGTATTAAAAAATTTTGAGGAAGCAAAATTTTATTTTGGATATTCATTAATTTTAGCATTTGTTATTCTTACAATCGATGGATTTATACAATTTTTTACTGGAAAGAATGTGTTTTTTTTTGAATTACAAAAATATAACGCAGAATTATCTTATGTGACTAGTTTTTTTGATGATGAAAAGAAATTAGGAAGTTTTTTATCAAAAATGTTTCCTTTATTGCTCATATCCTTTCTTCTAATAATTCAAAAACTTAAAAAATTTCAATTTACATATTTCTTTTCAGTTTTAATGGTTTTAAGCTTCATTTTAATTTTTCTATCTACTGAGAGAGTTGCAATATTCATTATTTGTACTTTTATGATGATTGTTTTTTTAAAATCAAGTTTCCTACTAAAACCAAAAATATTTTTTTTTACCGCCACTAGTATTATTTTGATACTGCTATTCTATTATTATCCAAGTCTATGGGGTAAAATGAAGAGTGTCCTTTATTCTACTGGTATTCTTTTTCCAGGATATACGGACGATGGAAAAGTTTTGGGTGAGTATGAAATAGGTAAATTTATTTATTCAAAATTTCATCATGATCAAATATTAGGTAGTTTAAAAGTTTTTTTTAACAATCCATTTTTTGGAATTGGTGCAAAAAACTTTAAAAATACACTAATTGGATGGCATCCTCACAATTATCATGCACAAGTTTTATCTGAAACAGGAATATTTTCTTATTTAATTCTATTTTTTACTTTTTTTTATTTTTTAATCAAAGTTGTAAAAAAAATATTTCAATCTTTAAATCTAAAATCTGAGATTGATTTGTACTTATTAACTTCAATACTTTTAAGTTTAACTCCAATTCCAAGTGGTGATTTTTTCAATAATTGGGTTAATATAATGATTTATATACCTATTGGATATTATCTATATTTTAATGCAAAATAATTTTTTAGTTGTAAATTTTTTTAGAGTTACGGATCCATATTCTGGAGGATCTGAAGTATCATTTAATTTTTTTAAGAATATACCAAGTAAAAAAAAACGTTTATTTCAATTAAGCAACTTAAGAAAAAAGCATGAAAATGTAGAATCTGTTTATGTTGGTAATTCGAAAATATCTAAATTAATTAAAATTTTTGAATTAGCTGGTAAAATTAAAGATTATTGTCGAAATAAAAAAAATTTAGTTATCATAGTTGAGGGTGCAAGTTGGGTTGGTTATTCATATTTGTTTTATAAACTAGTCAAACAAAATTTAAAAAATGCAAAATTTATATATCATTCACAAAATATAGAGTTTTTACTTAGAAAAAAAAAAAATAATTTATTCATCTCACAAATAACAAAAATGTTTGAGCAGTATATAGCTAATAACTTCGATATATTTACTTGTACATCCAATCATGAAAAATATAAAATTAAAAAGTTATACAACATTAATTCCTTGGTGGTTCCTAACGGTATTAAATTGCCAAAAAACTTTCATAAAATCAAACCTATAAAGAAAAAATATAATTATGTTTTTTTTGGAGGAAATATTGATTTTTCTCCAAATTTTGATGCACTTAAAATTTTAGTTGAGGATATTATGCCAAAAGTAAATTTAAAGAACCCCTCTATAAAATTAATTGTAACTGGAAATAAATCACTTCCATTTGAGTCAAAAAATTTAATCAACGCTAATTTTGTTTCTAAAGAAATTTTTTTTAGATATCTTCGAGGTGCATCATTATTTGTAAATCCAATGCAAATTACTTTTGGTATACAAACAAAAACTTTACATGCATTAGCTTTAGGTAAAACTATAATTGCTACCAATCAAGGCGTAGCGGGAATAAAATTAAATCGTTCACTAAAAAATATTTTTATAGCAAAAAGTAATAATGATTTTTCAAAAAAAATATTAAATAAAATAAAATCAAAAAAATTTAATAAAAAAGTAAGTAATTATTATTCTAAAAATTATGATATGAAAAAAATTGTAAAAAATTTTTTAAAAAAAGTGAACCTATGTTAGCTCTTCAAAAATAATTTTATTGAAATAATTTAATATTTTTTTAGAAAAAAATACAGTTCCAGTATAAATTAATCTTTTTAATCTAAACATGGTATCGGTTTTGAGACGCCATAACCATTCTAAATTTAAATTTTCTATTTTTTCAGGTACCACTTCTTCCTCTCCCGATGCCATTGCCACACCTCCCCCTAAACAAAAAATAAATACCCTTTTATCTTTATTAAATTTCAAAATATTTTTTGCTATGATTTCTTGTTTTGGGGTTGATATATTTAAAATAACAATCGAATAGTCACTTATTTTGAGTCTAAATTTAGATGCTTCAGAAAAATCTTTAAAAAAAGGTAGTTTAATAAAACTTATTTTTTTTTTTAACTTTTTTTCAATATAATCAGTTTGATTTTTGCTTTCTTTTCCACATAAATAAATATTTTTTATATCTGACGGAATGTTAATTTTCTCAATAACTTTACGACCTGCTGTTTTTTTATAATTTTTAATTATAAATTTTGAACAAACACCGTCGATCCAAAAAATTATATTTTTTGAATTTAAATAAAGCATATTTATATAAGATAAAGAGGCCATATTTAAAGCGACAAAAATAAATGATTTATCATAATTTAGCTTAGTAAAGTCCAATAAATAATTAAATTTAATTGGATAAATATTTTTGGCTCTAATTTTAAATTCTTTAATTAGATAATAAATAGAAAGTCTAAAAGTGTTGAACAGTGATATAAAAAAATTTAATTTTTCAAACTTATTGTAAACTTTAAATGCATTAATAAATTTAATTAAAATGTTAGATGATAATGAATTATTCTTTTTTCTATACAAGCTTATAGCTAAATTATCTCCATAAAGAATTAAGTTTTTTTTAATTATATTTAACCAACAAACATAATCTTCTTTAGTAGAAATATTGGGAAATAAATTTTTTTTTGAAACATCTGCTCTAAGTGTAACTGTTGATAAACCAATGTCGCAAGATCTTATTAATTGATTATACTTTATAGGTTTAGATAAAAATTTTCCCAATACTTTTTCTTGCTCATCTATAATATAATATGAACCGTGAATAAAATTTAAATTTTTTTCTTGCATGATTTTTATTTGATGCTCAATTTTGTTTGATAACCAATAATCATCCGCATCTAAAAAACTAATATATTTTCCTGTTGCTTCTTTAATACCTAAATTCCTAGCAGAACTTACTCCCTCATTATTTTTATGAAATAATTTTATTTTATGTGGATATTTTTCCCTCAACAAAGTTAATTTTTCAACATATTTATGATCACTTCCATCGTTTACAATTATTATCTCTAAATTTTGGTATGTTTGACTCAAAACTGAATTAATACAATCATCAAAATAATCTTTTTCGTTAAAAAATGGTATGACAACTGAGACTAAATCCTTTTCTTTAGGTTTCATTATCTATCTTTTAAATACTCACGATTTATAAATCTAAAAAGTTTCTTCATACCATTTTCTGTAGAAGTTTCTGGAGACCATCTTAATATTTTTTTTACAAGCGTATTATCACTAGATCTTGAATCTACTCCTTTGGGTTTAGACTTATCATATATTCTTTTAACTTTATGATTTGTTATTTTCTCTAAGATTGAAACTAACTTATTTATTGTTACATGTTTATCATTACCAATATTAATTGGTTTTCTATATTTGCTTTTAAAAAGCAAATCAGTTCCCTTTATACAATCATCAATATATAAAAAACTTCTTATTTGATTTCCATTTCCCCAAATTTCAATTTCATTTTTTTTTTTATGAATAGACTCAACAAATTTTCTTGTTAATGCTGCTGGAGCTTTCTCTCTACCATCTTTCCAACTACCATATTCTCCATAAACATTATGGTATCTTGCAATTCTAACTTCTAAGCCAAAATCTTCATAAAAATGTCTACACATTCTTTCATTAAATAATTTTTCCCATCCGTATCCATCTTCGGGATCAGCAGGATATGCATCGCTTTCTTTTAGTTTTGGCAATTTATAGTTTTTTTGTCTGAATGAAGGATAAATACATGCAGAAGAAGAGTAAAAAAATTTTTTTACACTATACTTTTTGGCAGATTTAAGAAGGTTTATGTTAATAACTGATGATAACATACAAAGAGCCTTATTATTTTCTATAAAACCCATACCACCCATATCACACGCTAGATTAAAAACATAATCTACTCCTCTTGTTATTCTATCTGTTACTAGAGGATCTCGACAATCTGCAAAAATATTTTTTATTTTTGGGTTTAGCTGAAACCAAGATTTTTTTTTTTTAATATCTACACATATTACGTTATATCCTTTATTGTGATAATAGGATGCTAGGTGACCTCCTATAAAACCACCGCCACCTGTTATTAAAATTTTCTTCTTCATTATTATTTATAAATAATTTATTAATCTATTATGTTTAATAATCTTACATATTTAAACAAGTATTTAATTAACTCAAAGTTCTTTATAATTTTATTTTTATTTTGGTTATCATTAAATACAGGTTCAAAATATTTAAATATAGAATTTTTAAAAGAAAATCTAATCTCAAATGAGTTAAATTTTATCAGAGCAATCCTTCCTTATATAATTGCTATATACTTGGCCATTAATCTAACAAAATTCAAAAAAAAGAGTGATTTTGATATTATATTTAAATTATTTTTTGCTTACGGATTATTTCAAATTTTAGGATTAATCTATTATCAGCAAAATCTTTATGAACACTATTGGGTTGTTTGTTTATTTTCATTAACATTTTATTATCATTTAGTTGTGAGTAAAGACAGTTATGACTTGATAAAATCAATTTTTTTCATAAATATTTTTTTTATATCTATTGTTTTTACTATTTTTATTTTTCTTACTTATAAAGAAAATATTTTTTCTCCAGATCTACTTTATTATAGTAATTCATTTTATACTTTGTATCAAAATGAAGCCTTACCTAGATCTAGCGGGTTGTCTAGAATGGGATTAATTATTTTTTTATTTCTAAACGCTTTATATCTATCGAAAATTTGTTCGAAAAAATTAAACTTATTATTTGTATGTATAAATATATTTATAATTTCAACTATTTTACTTCTTCAATCTAGGGGAGCAATTCTTTCTTTTATTTTGATTTTCATATTAATTAACTTTTTTTACAAATATAGTAACTTTAAGTTAAGATTAAAATATATATTTTTGTTCTTATTTGTACCTTGTTTAATATTTATTTTTTATCCGAAAAGTAAAAATTTTATCATAGAAAAATTTGGTACTGAGCAACAACTTAAATCATTGCAAAAATCTCATTTTTCCACTTTTAACGCGCCAAAAAAAAAAATTAAAATTAAGAATATTGAAATTGAGTTAAGACAAGATCTGACACTAGAATCTGAGACTGATGTTAGTTTTAAAGATAGAATTTACTCATTTTCAAATAATAGATTAAATGCATGGGAATTTTTGCTTCAAATATTTTTTAAAAATCAAATAAATGAAGATATGGATAAGAAATTAAAAATATCAAAATATAAAAGCTCAGACTTTTTAAAAAAAAATAAAAAAAATATACTCACCGGGCATGGTCCACAAGCCGATAGACATTTTCTTCATAGCAAAAATATACCTGAAGAGTTTTCAAAAACCGTTCTAGGTCCATTTGGTGCTCACGCATCCAACGGATACATCTATAGTCTTGTTTGCTCAGGTGTTTTGGGGTTTATATGTTTTGTAATGATTAATATAATTATTATGTTCAAAATTTTAAAAATTTTCTTTTATAACAAGCTATTATTATTTAATAATGAGCCTCTATTATCTTCGTCAATATTAATAACGATATTTTTACAATTTAGAATCTTAATAGAAAATTCATTTAGCGTTTTTGGAGTTGATCTTTTAATTTTAATTTCTGCTTACCTAATTATTAACAATAAATATAAAGAGATAAATTCTTGAAAAGAAAAATTTATATATGGTGCTCAGATAGAGATAAATTAACTGGTGAAGGCATTTTAGCTAACAAATTTATTAATGATCTAAAAAAATATAATCCTCAAATAAAAATTATTATTAAAAACTTACCACAAAAAAAATTAATATTATTAAGAAAAATTTTTGGTAAAATTACAGATAGAATAATTGTTCCAATTTATGGTGTCATAATCTTATGGATATTATTCATATTTAAAAAAAATAAAGAAATTTGCTTTGTCAATTATCTTCCATTGTGGAATTTTTTGATATTCATTTTTTTACCTCCAAAAACTATTTTAGGCCCAATTACCGGTGGTGGAAAAATTTTGAATGAAACTTATTATAATTTTTTTTTAAGAAAAATTTTACTAAATATTTTCTGTGAAATAAGCATTAGAATTGTAAACCTAAGATACAAAAAGACGTTATTTTCAACAGATCTTTTAAAAAGCAAATTTAAATTATTAGATAAAGTCTATGATAACTATGTTCTTAAAGATTTTAAATATAAGAAAGTTAAACAAAATAAGATATATGATTTAATAGTTTATGTAAGAAACCATAGAAATAAAAGACCAGAACTAACAAAAAAAATTGTAAATATTTTAAGTGAAAAATATAAAATTATTACAATTGGAGAAATTATTGATAATAAAAATATTAAAAATTTAAAAAAGATAAGTAGAAAAAAATTACAAATCTTACTTCAAAAAACTAAATATTCTTTATTATCGCCTGAAAACAAATATTCTCTTTTCTCTATTGATTGTTTAAGTAATGGTGTTCATGTTTTTTACAATAAAGATGATAAACCTTTAAAAAAAACTCAGACTAACATGACACCTTTAGATTATAATAATTTTAAACTTTTTTTAAGAAATATAGAAAATAAATTAAGCAAACCTTATTCTAAGCCAAAAACAATTGAATTTAATAATAATAAAAAATTTATAGATTATTTTAAAATTTAATTTTTAAATAATTGAGTAAAAAGATTATATAAATAATAAACAATCCTGAAACTTGATATAAAATTCGGTCTAAAGAATTATCTATCCACCATTCTATACCATAAATGTGATCCACTACACTTAAATAAATTACAAATATTAGCAAAAAATACATTAACATATTAATTTTCAAAAAATTAATAAATTGAGAGTCTTTAATATTAATTTTTTTATTTTTCGAAATTAGAAACATTGAAAGAAAAATAAATATCCAGATCTGATATTTAAAAATTACTATTATAAATCCTTTTAAAAACGAAATAAGATAATTCAAAAAATCATTCAGGGTAATTGCAAAATTTATATTTCCACCATGTGTCAAATCAATATCCAAATAATTCAAAAAAACTAATTTTTTAATAATTAATAAAAAAATCGAAAAAAACATAAATAGAATTATTTCATTTTTCTTTGGAAACATCTTTATAGTTAACAATAGTGAAACGACAAATACTACTAAAAATGTATAACCTTCATTTTTTATCCAAGGTAATAAATTGAAACAGACAAAACAAATTATTAAATGTAATTTTTTTTGGTTTACAAAATAATAATAAATATTTTTTGATGCAAAGAGCATCAAAGAAAAAATTAAAATCTCTTGATATCCCTTAAATAAAAAACTATCAAAACTTACCAATAATAGTAAAGAGATTATTAGAGCTTTAATGTGTTTTTTCATATTTAAATGATCGCAAATTGAAAAAATAGACAACAAAAAAATAAATATAAAAATAAATCTTCCACTATATTCGTAACTTAAGAGTGAATTTTTCCAAAAAAAACCCCATAGATATGTGCCTAAGTGAGGATAGTAATTTACACCTAAAATCTTATCTAAATCAAAAAAATTGTAATTATAAAAAAAACCTTGTGCTTTATAAAACCAATTTGATTGGCCGTCCCAACTTAATGTTGGTTCTTTTGCAACAAATACGTAAATTATTAAATTAACAATTATAAAAAATAAAAAATTTATATCATTTAAATTTCTAAGGCTTGATTTATCTCTTATAAATAAAAATATATTAAAAGATAATGATAATATTATTAAAGATATGAAATAATAAGTAAGATTAAATTTTGTGAAAGATATTAATAATAATAATAAAAAATTGATTAATAAATTAATTAACAAAAAATCATATTTATAAAACTTATACTTAAATAAAAATTTATCCGCTAAGCTTATTGGTAATGGAAAGATTGAAAAAATTAAGAATACAGAAAAACTTATAATGATCCCTAACAATTCAATCATTTTTTTTTAAATAAAAACAATTTTTAAATTTATCTAAAATTGTATAATTACTCATTTTTATTTGACTATTTTGATCATTATAATTTAAGAGTATTATATAATTATCATAATATCCTATCCCTGGTTTGTGGATGAAGATATCAGAAGACGGGTGCGACTCATCATTTATTATTTTTATATTTTTTATAAATTTAAATTTCTTATCTAAATATTTTATATATCCATAGGAACTTTTTTCACAATAACCATAATTTTGCACTAACCTTGTTTCGTGATCGTATTTTAAAATTGTGTATGAATTTTCAAAAAATTTAAAATAAAGTGTTATAAAAAATAATAATATTAAATAAATATAGACCTTATTTTTGAAAATATTCATTTAAAATAATCAACTTGTGTTTGAGTTAATATGTTCTTATATTATTATCGTTGGTTTTCCAACTATGACGATAAACGAATTTCGTAATAACCATTGCGGACGTGGGGGCAGTACCCACCACCTCCACCATTTTGAGATATGGGGGTGAACTAGATTCGACGGGTGACTAAAGGCTATTCTTTCGTTCGGAATTGTTCCTCC
>MDTG01212513.1_pt1 | contig 11298 bp, 11 predicted proteins | sample 811421 | NCBI WGS metagenome assembly MDTG01 (sample SAMN05326645, study PRJNA326480) | marine metagenome | isolation source: seawater | place: Pacific Ocean: South East | collected 2011
ATTGGACTAAAATATTTTTTCAATGGATGAAAAATATTGAACCATGGTGTATATCACGTCAGATTTGGTGGGGACATAGAATCCCAGCTTGGTACGACGAGAATAAAAATATTTTTGTTGCCGAAAATATAAAAGATGCACTTGTTTTAGCTAAGAAAAAAAATAAAAATAAAAAATTCAATTTAACCCAAGAAACAGATGTTCTCGACACCTGGTTTTCCTCTGCGTTATGGCCTTTCGCAACTCTAGGATGGCCTACCAAAACTAATGAACTTGTTAAATTTTATCCAACATCAGTTCTTGTAACAGGCTTTGATATTATTTTTTTCTGGGTAGCTAGAATGTTAATAATGGGAAATTATTTTAATACTAAAACACCTTTTCAAAAGGTTTACGTACATGCTTTGGTAAGAGATGAAAAAGGTCAAAAGATGTCCAAATCAAAAGGTAACGTTATTGATCCTCTAGAACTTATAAGCGAGTATGGAGCCGATAGTCTGAGATTTACATTAATTTCAATGGCTTCACCTGGTAGAGATGTCAAACTGTCAAAAGACAGAGTTACTGGAAATAGAAACTTTATTACTAAAGTTTGGAGCGCTAACAATTTTTTAACAATAAATAATTGTAAGTTAGATAAACAAATAAATTTAAAGTCTTTAAAACTTCCAATAAATCAATGGATATTTAATGAGTTTATAAATACACAAAAATTAGTTTCGAAAAATATCGAAGATTTTAGGTTCGATGAAGCCGCAAAAAAGGTTTATCAATTTGTGTGGCACTCATACTGTGATTGGTATTTAGAATTTTTAAAACCAATTTTTAATTCAAAAAACAAGTCTCAAATTAAAGAAGCGAGGCTATTTTCATCCTTTATGATGGCCAATATTTTAAAAGTTCTTCATCCTTTTATACCTTTTTTTACTGAATCAGTTTGGTTTAAAAATAAATATAAATCTTATTTCAAAGATCATTTAATATCATCTTCTTGGCCTAATTATAAAAATTTTATCAAATTTAATAAAAATCAAATCGATATAAATAATGTAATTGAATTAATTTCAAATATAAGATCTGCAAAAGCTGAATTAAAAATTACTCCTAAGCTATTTTGTGATCTATCATTCACCGAAAAATCAAACAAATTGAGAAAATTAATTAAAGATAATTTGGATTTAATTAAACAGGTTGGAAGAGTAAATGGTGTTGTTAAACATACCCATAATAATAAAAACTCAATTGATATTCTAGTATTAAAAGAAAAACTTACACTTACATTTAAAGAGGATGTTGACTTATTATCTCAAAAAGAAAGAATATTCCAAAAAATTGAAAGTATAAAAAAACAACTGAATAATCTTAATAATAAGCTGAAAAATAAGGCTTATTTAAAGAATGCTCCTAAAGAAATTGTTCAAAATGATAAAAAATTTGTTAAAGAATTAACTATTGAAGATGAAAAATTAAGAAGTATTGTATCTAGTATTAATTAAATATGTCTAAAATAAATAAGAAAAAATTACCTAGTCGTCATACATCCTTAGGTCCTGATAGGGCTCCCCATCGTTCTTTTTACTATGCAATGGGGGAAACAGAAGAAGATGTCGCGAAACCTTTTGTAGGAGTAGTTTCGACATGGAATGAAGCGGCTCCTTGTAATACTGCTTTAATGAGACAAGCCCAGTCTGTAAAAAAAGGTGTTAAACAGTATGGTGGTACACCAAGAGAATTTTGCACAATTACTGTTACGGATGGTATAGCTATGGGACATGAGGGTATGAAGTCATCTTTAATATCTAGAGAGATTATTGCTGACTCAGCTGAATTAACTGTAAGAGGGCATTGTTATGATGCCTTAGTTGGTATTGCAGGATGCGATAAATCTTTGCCTGGCTTAATGATGTCTATGCTTAGATTAAATGTTCCAAGTGTTTTTATATATGGAGGTTCAATCTTACCTGGAAAATATAAAGGTAAAGATGTAACAGTTGTAGACGTATTTGAAGCTGTTGGAAAACATTCTTCAGGTACAATGTCTTCTGAAGAACTAAGAGAATTAGAATTAGTTGCTTGTCCTAGCGCAGGGGCTTGCGGCGGTCAATTTACAGCTAATACTATGGCGTGTGTTTCTGAAGCTATTGGACTTGCGCTACCTTATTCTGCAGGAACACCTGCTCCATATGAAGAAAGAGATAAGTATGCATTTGCTAGCGGACAAACAGTAATGAATTTGCTTGAGAAAAACATTAAACCTAGGGACATAGTTACAAAGAAATCATTGGAAAATGCTGCAACTATTGTGGCAGCAACTGGCGGCTCTACTAATGCAGCTCTCCACTTACCAGCTTTAGCAAATGAAATTGGTGTTAAATTTGATTTGATGGATGTTGCAAAAATATTTAAAAAAACTCCATATCTTGCTGATTTAAAACCTGGTGGAAAGTTTGTAGCTAAAGATATGTGGGAAGCCGGTGGTGTTCCTATGTTATTAAAGACCTTGTTTGATGGTGGTTTTATACATGGTGATTGTATGACAGTAACAGGTAAAACAATGAAAGAAAATTTAAAAAATATAAATTTTAATTCCAACCAGAAAGTTTTAAGAGAATATGATAATCCTTTATCTCCAGATGGCGGGGTAGTTGGGTTGAGAGGAAACTTAGCTCCAGAAGGTGCAATAGTTAAAATCGCAGGTCTTAAAAAATTACAATTTACAGGCAACGCAAGATGTTTCGATAATGAAGAAGATGCTATGAAAGCAGTCCAGACTAAGAAGTACAAAGATGGAGATATTATAATAATTAGATATGAAGGTCCTAGAGGTGGTCCTGGAATGAGAGAAATGCTCTCAACTACTGGTGCGATTTATGGTCAAGGAAAAGGAGAAAAGGTTGCTTTAATAACTGATGGAAGATTTTCAGGTGCTACTAGAGGTTTCTGTGTCGGACATGTTGGACCTGAAGCAGCTTTAGGAGGGCCAATAGCTTTGATTAAAAATGGTGACATAATTGATATAGATGCAAAAAAGGGAACTATAAATGTTAGACTTACAAAAAAACAATTAGCATCTAGAAAAAAGAAATGGAAAACTAAAAAATTAGCTTTTGGTTCAGGCACTTTATGGAAATATGCTCAAACGGTAGGCCCAGCTTATCTTGGTGCACCAACTCATCCAGGTAAGAAAAAAGAAGTAAAAGAATACTCTAAAATCTAATGAAAATTAGACCTGTAATTTTATGTGGGGGTGCAGGGACAAGATTGTGGCCTAATACAAAAAATCATCAGGCAAAACAATTTATTGATTTTGGCGGATGGACATTATTTGGTAAAACCTTAGAGAGAATAAAAAATCCATTGTATGACTATCCAATAATTAGCACTAACCTTAAATATTTAAAAAATATAAAAAAAATTTTATATAAATATAAGATTAAAAAATATAAAATTGTATTGGAACCAGTAAAAAAAAATACGGGACCTGCTATTCTTTCTTCAGCATTAATAAAAGATATTCCAAATAAACAACCAATAATATTTTTGTCTGCTGACCATCTAATCGATAAAGTTAATAAATTTAACGCAGAAATAAAAAAAAATAAAAGATTTTTGAATGATCAAAATATTTTTATTTTTGGAATTAAACCAACTATACCCTCCGATCAATTTGGATATTTTATTACAAAGAGAAAAAATAATTTAAATAGAGTCACACAATTTCTCGAAAAACCAAGTAAGACCAAAGCAAAAACGATTATCAAAAAAGGAGGGTATTGGAACTCAGGTATTTTTTTTATAAAAAAAGAGTCATTAATCAATAATTTTAAAATTTATCAAAAAAAAATTTATCAAAATACATTAAAGTCAGTTCTCAAAAGTAGATTAAGAAATAATACATACTATCTAAATAAAAAAAATTTTAATAAAAATTCATCAAAGTCATTTGATTACGCTATTTTGGAAAAAACCAAAAATATTAATGCAATAAAACTTAATATTACCTGGTCTGATCTTGGTAGCTGGAAAGAAATTCTCTTAATGTTTTATAAAAATAAGATGAAATATTTAAAGAAAAAAAACATTTATTTTAGACCTTGGGGAAGTTATATAAATTTATTTAAGGGAAAAAATTTTTTAATAAAAGAACTTATTGTTAAATCTAAAGGAATATTAAGCTTGCAGAAACATTTTCATAGATCTGAACATTGGTTTGTAACCCAAGGAAAACCTATTATTACTTTAAAAAATAAATTTTTCTTAATGAAACCATATGAGACAATTTTTATACCTAAAGAGGCAATACATAGAATCCAAAATCCTGGAAATAAAACAGTAAAGATTATGGAAGTTCAACTAGGGAGTATCTTAAAAGAAAAAGACATAGTTCGATACGAAGATATCTATGGCCGTGCTAGTTAATTTGTAGTTCAATAGGTGTATGATCTGATGGCTTTATTTTTGACCTAGGTTTTTTGTTAATATTAATTGACTTAATATTTTCAATTAAATTATTAGATAAAAGGAAATGGTCTATTCTCATGCCATAATTTTTTTGCCACGATCCTGCAAAATAATCCCAGAAAGTAAATTCTTGTTTTGTTTTATTTTTAAATCTATAAACATCATGAAATCCCAAATTTAACAGTTCTCTAAATTTCTTTCTTATCTCTAACTTGCCAAGAGCATCGTTTTCGTATCTTTTAAAATCGTAAACATCAATTTCTTCAGGGATAATATTAAAATCACCAGCAATTAATAAGTTTGAATTTTTAGAAAGTTTTTTTTTTACATTAGAAATAAATTTTTTTAACCAAAGTTTTTTATAATCATATTTTTCTGTATCGATAGGATTTCCATTTGGGACGTAGATATTTATTATTTCTATCTTCTTTTTTTTTAAATTAAATTCACCACTGATAATTCTTGAGTGATTTAATTCATCTTTTATGAAATATTTGTCAATATTTTTAATATCAACTTTAGATATTATTGCTACACCGTTATAGCTTTTTTGTCCATAAACGTATGAATGATATCCTTTGCTTTTAAACTCATCATATGGGAAATATTCATCTTGAGTCTTAATTTCTTGAAGAAGTAAAATGTCAGGATTGTCTTGTTTAATGTAATCTAAAATATTTACAATTCTTGCCCTTACTGAATTTACATTCCAAGATACAATTTTCATTAAACAGAAAAAGATAAACCGCAACCACAAGAAGAAGAAGCTTTAGGATTATTTATAACAAATGACTCACCAATCATTTCGACTTTAAAATCGATTACGGATCCGTTAATTATATCCAACGATGTTTTATCAATTACTGTATTATTAAATAAAACATCTTCTTTAGAAGTTGAGCTATCAAAACTGAAACTATATTTGAAACCTGAACATCCTCCACCTTTTACAGAAATTCTAAAATATTTTTTAGACTCATTTTCTGAGGTCATTTTTTCGATTTGTTTTTTTGCTCTTTCAGTAAACTCAATTTTTTTTGTCATAATAAGCTGATATGTAGTATATAAGTTATAACATATATATGCAAAGTAATACCTTTTCCAAATTATCTGCTTCAATTTATTCTAAAGGTAGATTTTATATTGAAAAAAAAAGTAATTTAAGATCTCCTTATCAAAGAGATAGAGATAGGATAATACACTCAACAGCTTTTAGGCGATTAAAACATAAAACACAGGTATTTGTAAATTCTTCAGGCGATCATTATAGAACTCGAATTACTCACTCTTTAGAAGTTTCTCAAATTGCAAGAACACTAGCTAAAGTATTTAAATTAAATGAAGATTTGTCTGAAACATTAAGTCTAGCACATGATCTAGGCCATACCCCATTTGGTCACGCTGGTGAAGAAGCTTTAAATGAATGTATGAAAAAAAGTGGAGGATTTGATCATAATATACAGACTCTGAGAATAGTAACATTATTAGAAAATAGATATTACAACTTTAAAGGATTAAATTTATCAGTAGAAACATTAGATGGTTTAATTAAGCATAACGGACCAATTCATGATCAGAGAGAAATAAATAAAATATTAGGTAAAAATTTTTTTAAAAATAAAATAAATTTTAATGCTAGTCCTTCTTTAGAAGCGCAGATAGCATCTATTTCTGACGATATCGCCTATAATAGCCATGATCTGGAAGATGGATTAAATGCAAAATTATTCACAATAAAAGATATTAGCAATATACCAATACTTAAGAATATAATTAAAAAGCATAAAAATAATATAATTAAATATCCACAAGAAATTGTATTGAGACAAATAATTAGAGAAATAATAAATGAAATGGTTAAAGATGTAATTTTAAATACAAAAAAAAATTTAAAAAAATATAATATCAAAAATATAAGAGATGTTTATAAATCAAGATATCCTTTAGTAAGTTTTTCAAATAAAATGAAATTATTTGATAAAAGCGTAAAAAAATTTTTAAAGAAAAATATGTATTATCACAAAAATGTTATCCACAAAACGAATATAGGAAAAAAAATAATTAAGAAATTATTTTTTAAAATCAGAAAAGATCCAAAAAAATTTGTTAAAAATCATAATATTAAAATGATTTACAACGATAGATTAATTTGTGATTTTATAGCTGGAATGACAGATAGATATGCAATAAATTTGTATGATAAAATAAAATGAACATTTTTGATAAATATTTAGATAAAATATTAAGTTTAGTAAAAAAAAATCAGAACAAACTAGGTCTTAAAGAAATAGACAAATCTAAGGGAATTAATTTAGAAATACCACCATCTAATTTTGACTCAGATTTATCGACTAATATTTGCCTGATACTGGCTAAATTGAATAATTTAGATCCCAAAAAACTTGCAATAAAAATTTCAGAGCTTATTAAAAAAAACATTGGCGACTTTAAAAGAACTGATATTGCCGGACCTGGTTTTATAAATATTTATCTTTCAGACGCTGCTTTAGTTTCAATTATAAATAACATTTTTAAAGAAGGTAAATATTTTGGTTCAACCAAAACAAACTTTTCTTACAATATAGAATTTGTTTCAGCAAACCCAACAGGACCTATGCATGTTGGCCACTGTAGAGGAGCAATATTTGGTGATGTTTTATCAAATCTTCTTCAATTCAATGGCAATAAAGTAACTAAAGAATATTACATAAACGATTATGGAAATCAGATTAAAAACTTTGTTAAGTCTGTTTATTTAAGAATAAGAGAAATTAAATACAATGAAAAATTTGTTAATCAACTAGATCTTTATCCTGGTGATTACATCAAAGATATAGCAAAAAAAATATTGAATAAAAAAGATTTAAAATTCAATTCATTTGATGAAAGTTACGAATTATTAAAAAAAGAATCTTTAAACTACTCAATGGAAATGATTAAAAATGACCTTAAGAAACTTGGAATATCTCACGATAATTTTGTATCAGAAAAATCAATAGTAGATAAAAAAACTGTTAAAGCTGCAATTGAGCAATTAAAAAAAAGCAATCATGTTGAAGAAGGATACTTAGACCCTCCAAAAGGTGAAGAAAATAAAGATTGGAAAAAAATTAAGAGATTAATTTTTAAATCTGTTTTGTTTGGTGATGATGCAAATAGAGCTTTACAAAAAAACGATGGAACATGGACATATTTTGCTAACGATTTGGCTTATCATTATAATAAAGTTTCCAGAAAGTATGATAAATTAATAAATATTTTAGGAGCCGACCATACAGGATACATTAAACGAATAGAAGGTGCAGTAAAGGCGTTATCTAATGATAAAACAATTTTAGAGTGCAAAGTATGCCAATTAGTAAAGTTATTTAAGAGTGGTTTGCCTTTTAAAATGTCCAAAAGATCTGGTGACTTTATTTCTGTTAATGATTTACTTAATGAAGTTAATAAAGATTCTATAAGGTTTATGATGCTCAATAGAAGCAATGATGTTGAATTAGATTTTGACTTTGATAAAGTTTTAGAAAAAAGTAAAGAAAATCCAGTTTTTTACGTTCAATACTGTCATGCAAGAATACAATCTATTTTTCGTACAATTAATTTTAAAGATAATAAAAAATCAGAGATTGCCAATCTTGAATTCAGTTTAAATAAATATGAAAAAGAAATTATTAAGAAAATATTTGAATGGCCTAAAGTAGTAAAAATTTCTTCAAAAAAATACGAACCGCATCGTATACCTTTTTATCTTTATGAACTTGCGACTTTATTTCACTCTTATTGGAGCAAAGGAAATGAAGATAACCAATTTAAATTTATTCAAAATGGTACAATTAAAAAGAATGTAATGATAGTTGTTCAATTAATACTTTTAGTTTTAAAAAATGGTATGAATATACTTAACGTATCTTTACCAGATAAAATGTAATGGTAAATAATATTATCAAATCTTTAATTTTAATACTAGTTTTGTCTTTTTTTGGTTTTGTTTTTAACTATTACTTCTCTGAAAAAAATATCAATTTAGTAAAAAATAAAAGAAATAATTTAGAAATTAAGATTACAAACAAAACTTTAGACTTGCCAATATTACTTAATGACACTAATGACGTAATAGAATTTAATTCTGGCTTTGAAAATTCAAATAAACAAAATTTTAAAAGAAGTTTTTGGGAACTTTTTAAATAATAATGATAAAAAAAGCTATTATAATTAGTATTTCAGGTCATAAATTAACTAACAGTGAAGTAAATATTTTTAAAAATTACTTACCCTGGGGAGTAATTTTATTTAGAAGAAATATTAAAAATTTTAATCAATTAAAAGAACTTATTCAATCAATTAAGAAAATTACTAAAGACAAAAAATATCCAATATTAATAGATGAAGAGGGTGGTGAAGTTTCAAGACTACAAAATATTATAAATAACAAATTATTTTCTCAGAGATATATCGGTCAAATTTATGAGATAAATGCTAATGTTGGGATTAGTATTTATAAACGTTATATAAATGAGATTTGTACTACTTTAAATTCTCTAGGAATAAATATCAACACTGTTCCTGTTTTAGACTTATTATACCCTTTCACTCATAATTTTTTAAAAAATAGGTTATATTCTTCAAAAATAAAAACCATTCAATTATTATCAAATATTTGTATAAAAACTTATATGACAAATAAAGTATCGACAGTAATCAAACATATGCCGGGACATGGTTTAGCCAAATTTGACTCACATAAAAAATTACCAATTATAAATAAGAATATTAACTTTTTATTAAAAAATGACTTTAAATGCTTCAAAAATAATAAATCTCTTTTTGCTATGACAGCACATGTTTTATTCAAAAAAATTGATAAAATAAATTGCGTTACTCACTCAAAAATAATTATCAATGATATAATAAGAAAACAAATTGGTTATAAAGGAATTATTATTTCAGACGATATAAGCATGAAGTCCTTAAAAGACGGTTTGGTTGAAAATGCTTTAAAAGCAATTAAGGCTGGATGTAATTTGGCTTTATATTGCCAAGGAATTTCAAAAGATTCATTAAAATTATTAAGAAAAATTCCACCTATAGATGAATTTACGAAAAAAAAAACTTCGGAATTTTATAATTTTTTAAGATAATGTTCAGTATGGAGTCGAATATAAACAATTCTTTCTCAATTGATATTCCAAATTACAATGGACCTTTGGAAATATTATTAGATTTAGCAAAAAATCAAAAAGTCGATCTTGCAAATATTTCGATTACAAAATTAGCAGATCAATTTTTAGAATTTATCAAAAAAAATAAAAATTTAAATTTGGAAACCGCATCAGAGTTTTTACTTATGGCTACTTGGCTAGCTTATTTAAAATCAAAATTGCTTTTACCTGAGGATGAAGATGATGATTTCAAAGCTTTAGAAGTTGCTGAACGTTTGAAATTACAGCTTAAGAAACTTGAATTAATAAGACTTTTATCAGATCAACTACTTAAAAGAAAAAGAATTGGAAAAGATATTTTTTTTAGAGGAATGCGTGGTGGTATCAAATCAATTTATACACCTATTTACGATGTAAATTTATATGAATTGCTTAAGACATACGCTAATATAAATACTCAAAAATCTTTCCAGAGAGTAAACATTCCAAAATTACCAGTATTAACAACTGATCAAGGAATTATTAATATTAAAAATCAATTAAATGAACTTGATGATTGGAAAAATATCATAGATTTAGTTCCAGAAAGTTATAAACAGAATTCTCAAAAAAAAAGAACTGGTATTTCAGGTATTTTTGCTGCTTGCTTAGAACTCACAAGAGAAGGTATTATTAATATTAAACAAAATAAAACTTTTGATGATATCTTAATTAAGAAAAATCAATGAACAAAAAAAAAGGTAATATAATAAATTTTCCATCTTCAATTTCTAAGATAGAAAGAAAAGTAGAAGCAATTTTATTTGCAGCCTCCGAACCTCTTGATATTGAAACTATTGAAAAAAGATTACAGTCTACAACCAATGTAAAAAAAATCTTAGAAAAAATTCAAACCGATTATAAATTAAGAGGTATAAACCTGGTATGTATTAGAAATAAATGGTCATTTAGAACTGCATCAGACCTTTCTAACACAATGGCTTTACAAAAATCTTCTCAAAAAAAACTATCAAAAGCAACAATTGAGACGCTATCAATTATTGTTTATCATCAACCAGTTACGAGATCAGAAATTGAACAAATTCGAGGTGTCGCTTTTGGATCTAATACGATTGAAATATTAATGGAGTTAGATTGGGTAAGACCAGCCGGAAGAAAAGATATACCCGGTAAACCCATTCAATATGTCACTACAGAAAATTTTTTAAATCATTTTAATATTCAAAAATTATCTGATTTACCTACAGTCGATGAACTTGGAACAGCAGGTTTAATTGATACTTCAGCTGTAAATTCTTCAATTTTTGGAACTAGTAAGTTCTTTTCTGAACAATCAACTAAAACAAAAGAAGATATATACTCAGACATTGAAAGCGCTATAGACGATAATGAAAAAATGACTTAATAAAGTTATTTATTTAACTTAGATAATTGTATATAAGATCTTTATGAGTATTGGTTTTTGGCAAATAGCTATTGTAGTTGTTCTTGTAGTCCTTTTATTTGGGCGAGGTAAGATCTCTGATTTAATGGGAGATGTTGCCAAAGGCATTAAAAGCTTTAAAAAAGGTATCTCAGAAAATTCAGACTCATCAAATAAAGATACTGAAGATAAAAATAATTCTAATAATAATTAATTTAAATGCCACAGATTGGTTGGTTTGAATTACTTGTAATA
>MDTG01439109.1_pt1 | contig 11298 bp, 11 predicted proteins | sample 811421 | NCBI WGS metagenome assembly MDTG01 (sample SAMN05326645, study PRJNA326480) | marine metagenome | isolation source: seawater | place: Pacific Ocean: South East | collected 2011
ACAAAAGGTGGTCGATTATCAAGAATGACAAAAACTGTTTCATTTATTTTTGAGAAGGCAAAATATTTGGATGGAGACATCTATCATTTGCATGATCCTGAGTTAATACCTATTGGCTTAAAACTTAAGAAACTTGGCAAAAAAGTCATTTTTGATGCCCATGAAGATATTCCGAATCAAATGTTATCTAAACCATACTTAAATAAACCATTAAGGTATATTTTATCTAAAATATTTAAATATTATGAGAAATGGACACTACCAAAATTTAACTATTTAATTACCGCAACTCCTTTTATTCGCGACAAACTTTTAAAGATAAATCCAAATACTATTGACATAAATAATTTTCCTAAAAGCTGTGTATCGAATAGAATATTTGATAGAAAGAAAAATGAGATAGTTTATGTAGGTGGAATTTCAAAAATACGTGGTATTGAAGAAATAATTACTGCTTTAGGTTATACTAATAATATACGTCTAAATTTAGTAGGATGCTTTAATGATGAGGCTTTTGAAAAAAAAACTAAAAAAAATTCACAATGGTCAAAAGTGAATGAATTAGGTTTTTTAAAAAGAGAATCTGTTGATAAAGTTTTTGCTTGTTCAAAAATAGCAATTGTTACTTTTTTACCAGTTCCTAACCATATTAATTCACAACCAAATAAATTATTTGAATATATGAATGCAGGCTTGCCCATTATTGCTTCAAATTTTCAGTTGTGGAGAGAAATTGTAGAAATTAATAATTGCGGAATTTGTGTAGATCCAGAAAATCCTAAAGCTATAGGTGATGCAATTCAATACTTAATTGATAATCCAAAATTAGCAGAGCAAATGGGTAAGAACGGCTCAAAATTAGTTAAACAAAAATTTAATTGGACCAAAGAGAAAAAAAAATTGTATGATGTTTATGAGCAAGTTTTTAAAGAGTTTTAATTCTAATTTTAAATGAAATATTCTAAATACAACAATCTTTTTACAAGATAAAGACAGCGCTTAATTGATATAGGCTAAATTATAATTTGTTTAGCAGTAATAATTTCTGAAAATTTTCATAAAACGGCTCTTACTGGTGACTTCCTCATTCTTCTAAACCAAGCAAAACCTGGCATGACAACACAGTATTTAAAAGAGTTTTACTAGGTTTTATTAGCCTCTACGGACTCATCTCAACTTACTTCACAATTTCCTGGTCAATTAGGATTTGGATACCCGTATAACACTTACCACGGTATGTTACCTTATAGTTCTAAAGGATGGCTTCATCTTGTAACTCAAAATTTTAAATTAAAAAAAACGCAATTAATCAGATAACTCGTATGAAAAATTACAAAGTTTCTGATGTACTTTACTTACAATTTTTATTAGAAACAGACATTGGTGATTTTTCAAAGAAGATAACGTCAGTGAATGTATTTCCATTGCACTTAGATGAAAAAAAAACAAGTTAAGTCCCAATTGTTATTGGCAACCACCAGTTTTTGAAATGATGATCATATTTTTGCGTATTACACTCCAAAAAAAGTAATCATATTTATTTATATAACCCAGAAAATAATAAAATGAAAATTAGGCTAGAAGTAAATAAAGGTAAATTTTATGGTACTATCTTTATTAAAAAAATGAATACATTTAACTACGCTGGAAACACTCACTTCATGGAGCCCCTAATACCCTTAATGAAAATGTTATAAAATTTTCATATATCAAGTATTTATAATGACGAATTAATTATTTCTAAAATAAAAATTTAATATAGGTTCAATTAAATAGAATGAAAATAGTCACTATTATAGGCGCCAGACCACAATTTATTAAAGCAAGCGCTTTATCAAAGTTAATCAAAAAGCAAAAAAAAATTAAAGAAATCATAATTCATACCGGGCAACATTACGATTATGAAATGAGTAATGTTTTTTTTAAAGAATTAAATATTCCAAAACCAAAATATAATCTCAGTATAAAAAGTAATTACCATGGAGAAATGACTAGCAAAATGATCATGGGCATTGAAAAAATTCTTATAAAAGAAAAACCAGACTATACATTAGTATATGGAGATACAAACTCAACACTAGCTGGAGCGCTTGCATCAAAAAAATTACATATTCCTGTTATTCATATTGAATCTGGATTGAGAAGTTTTAATAAAAAAATGCCAGAAGAAATAAATAGAGTTTTAACCGATCATTGTTCTGATATTTTATTTACTCCCTCAAAATTAGCAGATCAAAATTTAAAAAAAGAAGGCATTACAAAAAATATTATTAATATCGGCGATGTTATGTATGATTTATTTAAATCAGTAAATAGTAAAATAAAAAAAAACAAGAAAGTCTATGATATCCTTGTAACTATTCACAGAGTTGAAAACACAAATTTTAAAATTAAGATGTTAAATATCATTAAAAATTTAAATAAGTTATCAAATAATTACAGTATTTTATTTCCACTTCACCCGAGAACAAAAAATATACTAAAAAAAAATAAAATTTTAAAATTATTGAATAGTAAGATAAAAATTGTAAAGCCACTATCCTATAAAAACACTATGTATTATTTAAAATATACAAATTTTTTAATAACAGATTCTGGTGGTATGCAAAAAGAGGCATTTTTTTCTAAGACTCAAACTTTAACTATTCGTGATGAGACAGAATGGAAAGAAACTATAGAATTAGGGTGGAATAGATTAGCAAAACCAGTAAATGATCAAATATTTATCAAAACAAAAAAATTTATGAATTATTATGGAAAAATTAAAAATGTTTATGGAAATGGAAGTGCGGCTAAATTGATTTTAAAAAAATTAAAATATTTAAACAATCATTGAATCAAGTTGAACAGTGAAAATTTTAATTATCCAATGTTTTGATAAGCCTGGTGGACGATCAAATAGATCTTACTTATTTGCTGATAAATTACAAAAATTGGGTCATGAAATCACATATTTAACAAATAAATACAATCATTTGGAGGCTAGTAACGATGTTAAATTTACAGCTAAAATTAATAGAAATATAAAATATATATTTATCAACAATAAAAAAGTAAGAAAAAGTAAATTACTCAGTGTTTTAATGAACGCAATATCAATAATAAAATTAAAAAAAAAATTTGATATTATTATTGGTCCAAGCGTGCCTTTAATAAATAGTTTAACAGGATTAGTTCTTGCAAAATTAACTAGAGCAAAATTTTTTTTTGAAATAAGAGATGTTTGGCCTGATGCTCTGGTTTATAATGAGATAATTTCAAAATTTAACCCTATTTATTTAATCTTAAAATTTTTCGAATTAATTATTTATAAATCAAGCGATGGAGTAATTAGTGCACTCCCTAACACTAAAAGTTATGTAAAATTTTATAATAATAAAATTCCCCATCTTTATTTACCAAACTCTTATAAACCTTATCCTAAATATAATAAAAAATTTAATAATAAACTTACAAGAGCAGTATACATAGGAAGGTTTAATTCTGATCATGATATAGAAATTATATTAAAAGCAGCTGAATATTTATTAAAAAAAAAAAGTACAATGTTTTCTTTAGTTTATTTGGCTATGGAAAAAAGTTAGAGTGTATAAAAAAAATTATATTTGAAAAAAAATTAAGTAATATAAAATTAAATGGAGCAATAAATAAAAGTTATATATTTTCTACTCTGCAAAAATACGATCTTGCTTTATGCACAATTACAAGTTCCAAAGCATATCAATGGGGCAGTAATCTAAATAAAATTTATGAATATTTTAATTCAAGCATGCCGGTTATTTTTTCTGGAAATGTACCTCAAAACCCAGTTTTAAAGGCAAAATGTGGATATCAATGCAAAGCTCATAATTATAAAATGCTTGCTGAAAAAATTCTGAAATTTAGCAATTTAAACACTATAGAAAAAAGTAAACTTTCAAACAACGCAAAAGTTTTTTTTGACAATAACTATAATTTGAATAAGCAGGCAAGGTTACTGGAAAATTTCTTACAATCTCACAGATAATTTAATTTGTAAATTTTAGTTGAAAATTTGAAAAAGTCTTGTACTAAGATCTGATGACTATAGATGTTGAAAATTTAGAAAAAAGAAAAATTGAAGAAATAGAGCATTCAGCCAAAAGAAGGTCAATTCTCCAAGGATTTGAGAGGGAAGCGGATAGTAATGAAAATTTAAATTTAGAAAATTTAGTTAGAGATAAAAAAGAGTTTGATTATCATTTTTCTAACATGAAATATTACTCGGTAACAAAATCAAGCGAATTGTATAAAGAAGACTGGCTAAAAAAAAATATTAGACAAAATTCAAAAGTTTTAGATTGGGCATGTGGAAGTGGAGAAAATGGCATCTATGCTGCACAGTGCGGAGGTGATGTGATAGGTATTGATATATCACAAGAAGGTCTTGATAATGCAAAAAAAAATGCAGAACTTAAAGGTGTTGCTTCAAAGTGTAATTTTGAAGTAATGGATGGGGAACAAATGACATTTTTAGATAACACATTTGACTTTGGAGTTGAATACGGCGCATTGCATCACGTTGATTTATCTAAAGCTTTATCAGAACTATCCAGAGTTTTAAAACCAGAGTCTAAAATGATTTGCGTAGAAGCATTAAGACATAATCCACTTATACACCTATATAGAAAAATGACTCCACATTTAAGAACTCCTTGGGAAGTTGATCATATTTTAGGAGTTGAAAGTTTAGAATTGATGAAGAAATATTTTAAAAATGTAGAAGTAAAGTTTTTTCACTTTTTTTCCTTATTTCTAGTCCCTTTTAGAAAGACAAAATTTTTTAAAATTGCTTACCCTTTTTTTGATAAATTAGATAAGCTTTTTTTATCCAGCAAGTTTATTGGTAAATATGGATGGATCATGATTATTGAATTATCAAATCCAAAAAAATAATATTATATAAAATTATATATTTTCCTATGCCTAAAAGATTTTTTGATATTACATTTTCTATATTTTTAATAATTATATTTTTGCCTTTGTTTATTTTTTTAATTTTAATATATATTTTTTTTTTTTGATGGTGAGCCGATATATGTTTCTAAAAGAGTTGGCATTAAGTTAAAAGAATTTAAAATTTATAAATTTAGATCAATGGTCAAGAATGCAGAGAAATTAGGTCCAGAAGTTTCAGGTCTTAACGATAAGAGAAATTTAGTTATAGGTCGGTTTATTAGATTAACCAAAATAGACGAACTTCCACAACTTTTTAATATTTTAATTGGGAATATGAGTTTTGTTGGACCACGACCAAATTTTAAAAAATTAGTTGATAAGTACCCCAATGATATAAAAGAAGCCTTATATAATCTTAAACCTGGTCTTACAGATTATTCTTCTTTAATTTTTAGAGATCTTGATAGTTATGTAAAAGATATAAATTTTGAAAAAAAATATTATGATGAAGTAGAACCTTTAAAAAAATTGCTAATAAAAAAATATTATCAAAAAAATTCATTTTTTATAGACTCAAAAATAATTTTTTTTACTGCATGTTCTATTTTGAGAATATATAAATTTTCTGTTAAGGACTTATTTTTCTTTTTTGATATTGATGTACAAAAATAAATCAAAAATTTGTATTGGATGTGAGCCTCTAGGAGGTCATAATTGGGGCACATTTGATGAAAAAAAATTTAAAAGATTGTTCACCTCTTCTTATTCAAAGGGAATTAATTTTTATGATACAGCTGCAATATATGGTTTAGGGGCTTCAGAATTGAGGTTAAGAAAATATTTAGGAGAAGATATTAAAAAATGCTATATATCAACAAAGGGAGGTGTCAAATTAGATAACAAGAAAAACATAGTTATTGATGGCTCACTAGAATTCATTAAAAATGACCTTAAAAAAAGCTTTGAACGACTTGAAATAAAAAACTTATATTTATATTCAATTCATCATTATGACAATAAACAAGATTATCGACCAACCCTAGATTATTTAACAAAATTAAAAAAAAAAAATATTATCTCAAACATTGGTATTAGCAATATTTCAGTTAAAGACTTTATAAAATTAAATAAAGTTTATGAGATTGATTATCTTCAAATTCCAGTAAATATTTTTAATTTTGAACTATATAATAGTTTTGCAAATTATTGTAAAAAATTAAAAGTAAAAATTTTACCATATAATATCTTGTTATTTGGATTATTATCAAAAACATTAAATGATATTTTAATTTTAAAAAAAAATGAAAAAATCAACCATCGCCTTAAAATTTTTCTTAATAGTGATTTAGGAATTAAATTTATGAAAAAATTGACTAACAGTAAACACAACTTTCACAAAGATGCTATTAATAAAATTCTAGAATTAGATATGGTAGATTCTGTAATATTAGGTATGTCAACTATTAAACAATTGAACAAGAATTTAAAATATGTTTCTATTTAATTAAATGGAAATAATTTTATAGACTTAATTTTTCCAAGTCTTTTTTCTTGGAAGTTAAGCTATAATATCGTTTTAATTTTTATCCTATGTCAAACTTATTTGATCCAAAAAAATATCATAAACCAATATCAATTGAAGATAATGATGAAAGATTTTTAAAAAAAATTTTAAGATCAATGATTTTAATAAGAAAAGCTGAGCAACAATTGGCCATTGCTAGAAAAAAAAAACTAATTGGTGGCCCTGTCCATCTTGGTGTTGGTCAAGAGGCTATTGCTGTAGGAATATCGCAAAACTTAAAAAAAATAGATAGAGTTTTTGGCGCTCATAGATCTCACTCTCATTTATTAGCAATTAACCCAAATATTTATAAATTATTTGCAGAAATACTTGGAAAAGATACAGGATTTTCTAAGGGTATGGGAGGCTCTATGCATTTATTTGATCAACAGAATGGTTTTTATGGTTCCACTCCAATAGTAGCTGGAACTGTCTCATTAGCAGTAGGTGCGGCATTAGCAGCTAAGATGCAAAATTCAAAAGGCATAGGTGTATCTTATCTAGGTGATGGCGCGGTTGAAGAAGGCGTTGTACATGAGTGTTTCAATTTAGCAAAGGTCCTAAACATTCCAATTTTATTTGTTGTTGAAAATAATTTGTTTGCAAGTCATATGCATATTTCACTTAGACAACCTAGTGATAATATTTCAAGGTTTGCAAAAGCTAATAGTACCCCTTATAAATTACTTGATGGAAATGATGTAATATCAGTATCAAAAAATTCATGTGAGCTAATCAAAAAAATTAGAATGGGAAACGGACCAGGAATACTAGAGTTAGTTACTTTCAGATGGTATGGCCATGTTGATTGGAGAGATGATATTGATGTAGGAGTAGAAAGATCAATGGATGATATTAAAAATTGGAAGTCAAGAGATCCAATTGAAAGACTATCCAAATCAATGATCAGCTCAAAAATTTGGTCAAAGAATGAAGAGTTAATACTTAATAAAAAAATCAATAATCAAATTGAAATTGCCTGGAAAAAAGCAATGCTCGATCCTTATCCATCAAGCGATAAAATTCTAAAATATGTTTATTCAGGTACATGATAAAAAAATGACTCGAAAATATAATTATGGTACAGCTATTTTAGCAGCATTTGAATATTTATTAGAAAATTATCAGGAAACTTTTGTAATTGGTCAAGGTCTATGGAGTCCATGGTATGTTGGGAACTCAATGACTGATTTAGATAAAAAATTTGGAAAAAAAAGAGTAATTGATACACCAGTGTCTGAGTCTGCCATTACAGGTGCTGCTGTCGGAGCCTCTCTTGCTGGAATGAAACCAATTGTAGTTCACCCAAGAATGGATTTTATGCTATATGCAATGGATGCTATTGTTAACCATGCAGCTAAATGGTCTTATATGTTTGGTGGGCAAGCATCCCCGGGAGTGACTATAAGGAGCATAATCAATAGAGGTGGCGAACAAGGTGCGCAACATTCTCAAGCTCTTCATGCGTGGTTCGCGCATGTACCAGGCTTGAGGGTTGTGATGCCATCCACAGTTGCAGACGCAAGAGATTTATTAATAGCATCAGTTTTATGTAAAGATCCAGTAATTTATATTGATGACAGGTGGTTATATGAACAAGAAGATCATTTAGATTCAATAGTTGAGCTTGATTTAAAAAATCAAATACCTAAAATTTCATTAGAAGGAAAAGATGTAACTATTTTAGCATGCGGACATTCTTCATATTTAGCTATTAAAGCAAGCGAGCAATTAAAGATACTCAAAATTTACCCTGAAATTATAGATATTAGAGTTATTAATCCTCTATACATTAAAGATATTTTAAAATCTGTAAAAAAAACTAGGAGATTAGTTGTGGTTGATCCAGGTTGGTTATCGTCAGGTTTTTCAGCTGAATTAGTTTCAAAAGTTATGGAAAATATCGATGTTAATTGTCTGATAAAACCTCCTATTAGAATTGCGTTGCCAGATGCTCCAGCTCCTACAGCAACTATTCTTGAAAAAAAATATTATACCTCAGAAATAGATATTGTCACAAAAGTAAGAGAATTAATAAAAAAAAATTAATAAAATTTATAATGAATAACATTTTTCTTTTGAATTGCTCTTTATGATTTTTACAAACAAGACTTTGCTTTTAGGGAAAAACTAAAACTAGCTAAGACTACAAAATACTTAATCATCATAAACTTCATCTTGATAAAGTAATTAAATCTTCTAGAGACAGTTAGATTTATCAATAATAACAATAAAATATAAAATGAGAAAATATTAGGCTTAAAAGAATAACAAAGTAAAAGTAATCCTATTCAGCATAAGTTTTCATCTCATTCTTAAAATCTTTACCATAGTATGAGATGAGTGAATTTTGTTCAGCCTATCTATCAAGGTAGGCAATTAAATTCGTATGATTGGAAGATTAAAGCTTTTAAAAATATAGTTATTATGCATTATTGAGATATATTTATGATTTTCATTAAACTTACGTGTAATGTATTTTTATCATGGGCTTTAAAATCAATATCCCCAACAACATTATAAAACTTCCGCGTATTGCAAAACAGATCATTGCGATAATTTGTGATTTAAGTTTATGCTTTATTGCTGTTGTAGCTGCTTTTTATTTGAGATTAGATCAATTAGTTCCTTTAAAAGGACCGGTATTAATCGCTATTTGGATGTCGATATTTTTAGCTTTACCTATATTTTGGTTAACAGGTCTATATCGTATTATTTTTAGATACTCAGGTCTTAGTATCGTATTTTCTGTATCATTTGCTATTACTGTTTATGGACTTTTATATTTTTGTGTTTTTGCTATTTATCAAATTGAAGGCGTACCACGATCTATTGGACTACTGCAACCGATATTATTATTATTTGGAATTATCTCTTCAAGATTATTAGTAAAATTTTTTTTAAGTCCTAGCTTGTTTAAAAAAAAAAATATAAAAATAATACTCTTATATACGGAGCAGGAACTGCTGGAAGACAAATTGCTAGCTCACTAGAAAATAGTTATGAATTTAAATTATTAGGTTTTCTAGATGACGATGTTAGCCTTCAAGGCAAAATTATACAAGGTTATAAGGTTTATCATGCAACTAATTTAAAAAATTTACTTTTATCAAAAGATGTAGATCTTATACTTCTTGCCCTTCCTTCAATTAGCAGGATCAAACGAAATCAAATTCTAAATGAACTTCGTCGATATAAAGTCAATGTTCAAACTTTACCAACTTTGACTGATATTGTTACAGGAAAAATAACCGTTTCTGATATTAAAGAGTTAGATATCAATGATATTTTAAATCGAGAAACTGTTTCGCCAAAGGAAGAATTATTATTGAAAAATATCAATTCTAAAGTTGTTTTGGTCACTGGCGCCGGGGGTTCCATTGGATCTGAACTCTGTAAACAGATTATAAAAGCAAAACCCGAGTGTTTAGTTTTATGTGAGTTAAGTGAATATGCACTATACAAAATATATGAAGATTTAAAATTAATAACCAAAGAGTTAAAAATTATTCCTCTCATTTGTAACATTCAAAATGAAGATAAAATAAATGAAATTTTAAAAACATTTCGTGTAGATACTATTTATCATGCAGCAGCCTATAAACATGTTCCGATGGTTGAATCAAATATTTGCGAAGGTGTTCAAAACAATGTTATTGGAACTTATACCTTGGCAAAAGCTAGCATTAAACAAGGGGTGTCAAATTTTGTCCTCATATCTACTGATAAAGCAGTTAGACCTACCAATGTTATGGGGGCATCAAAAAGATTAGCTGAACTTTGCATGCAAGGCTTATATCACCAAAATCAAAATCAAAAAATAAAGATGTCAATTGTTAGATTCGGTAACGTCATAGAGTCATCTGGCTCTGTTATTCCAAAATTTAAACAACAGATAAGAGAAGGAGGACCTATTACACTAACTCACCCAGATGTAACTCGCTATTTTATGACTATCCCAGAAGCAGCACAACTTGTTATTCAAGCAGGCGCAATGAGTGAAAAATGTGACGTTTTTGTTTTAGAAATGGGAAAATCTGTAAAAATAAAAGATTTAATTTATCGTATTGTAGAACTATCAGGTCTTAGCATAAAAGATGAGGAGAATCCTAACGGCGATATTGGTATTAAAATTATAGGACTTAGGGATGGAGAAAAATTATATGAAGAATTATTGTTAGGGAACAACCCTCAATCTACTATGCACGAAAAAATTAAAAAAGCTCAAGATCCTTTTATTCCACTATTAGAGCTTGAAAAATATCTGTCTGTTTTAAAAACACATATAAAAAATAATCAAGCAGCTGATGTAAAATCCATGTTAGAAAATATATTAATTTCTTATCAGTCAGAATATAAAATTGTAGATTATTTATATAATGAACAAGCTAACTTGAAAGATAGTTAATTTAACTATAAGAATTTATTTAATAATAAAAAAATCAAAAAAATGCTATTCAATTTTTTTAATATCTCAGATCTTACCCCAGAAAAACTTATTGAAATTCTAAGTATTGATGTAAATAAAAATATATTGAAAAATAAAAATATAGGTCTTTTGTTTGAAAATTACTCTACTAGAACTCGTTTATCATTTTCAGTGGGAATTCAAAACATGGGAGGTAACTGTGTTGATCTCAGATTTTCAGAATTGAATATAAGTAGACAAGAAAGTTTTGAGGATACTTTTAGAGCATTTAATTGTTATTTAGACGGCTTAATTTATCGCACCACTGATCACCAAAAATTAATAGATGCCGCACATTATTTTGATAAACCCATCATCAATGCACTTAGTGATGTATCTCATCCCTGTC
>MDTG01355027.1_pt1 | contig 11297 bp, 10 predicted proteins | sample 811421 | NCBI WGS metagenome assembly MDTG01 (sample SAMN05326645, study PRJNA326480) | marine metagenome | isolation source: seawater | place: Pacific Ocean: South East | collected 2011
AAATGATATTAAAAAAAAAATTACTAATAAAACAAAAGCAATCATGGTTGTACATTTATATGGATTAATGTGTGATATGGATAAAATTTTAAAAATTGCAAAAAAATATAATTTAAAAGTTTTAGAGGATTGTGCTCAATGTTTTTTGGCTTATGATAATAAAAAAAGAATATCAGGTACGATTGGACATGTTGGTAGTTGGAGTTTAGAAAGCTCTAAACATATTTCTTCAAGCGAGGGTGGTGTTTTAACTACGAATAACAAACTTTTAGCTTATAAAATGAGAAAATTCGGTGGACTAGGATTTACAAATATTACAGCTAACTCAGGAAAAGTAAGAATCGACAAAAACAAGTTTCAAAATCCAAATTGGAAAAGGCATAATGAATTTGGCTATAATTATAGAATGTCTGAGCTTTGTGCAGCCGTTGCTCTTGCTCAAACTGAAAAATTAGAATTTTTTGTAAAGAAGAGAAAAAATAGTGGAAATCAATTTATCAAAGTAATAAAAAAATCAAAAAGTAAGATCCTTATTCCTCAAAAAGTACCTAAAGATTACATCCATTCATATTATACATTCGCAGCTTTATTTAATGGTAAAAGTAAAGGTGTCAGATGGAGTGACTTTAGAAAGAAATTTCTGAATTTTGGTGGAGATGGAATATATTCTGCATGGCAAACAGTTAATAATGAACCGTGTTTTTATAACGCTAGAAAGAAAGGTCTTTACTCTGGTTCAATGAAAATATCAAACTCTTATGGGTGGGGAGAAACACCTGTCGCAGTTAAATTACAAAAGAATATAATGCAATTTACTACTAATCAAAAAAATTCAAATGAAATTAAGAAACAAATTTTAGCGCTTAAAAAAACAATCGAATACTATCAATAGGTTAACAATTTTTCTTAACAGTGATTTTTTTGATTATTTTTTGTAATTTATACATTGCTTCTTTAAATCCTTTTCCATTATCTAAGTGACCATTCCATATTTCGGGAACAAAATTAACATTTAAATTTTTAAATAATTGGAATAACATTTTAAAATCAATTTCACCTTCACCAATTTGAAGACCTTCCTGATACATTTCAGCGGCATCAGAAATATGCAAATATTCAATATTATTAAGAATGTTTTCAGTAAACCCTTTAAAGTTTCTATTGAGAACATTTGATGCAAGCTTAGCGTGTGAAGTGTCATAACAAATATTAATTTCGGCTTCACTGCAAAATTTTTTTATTTCTTTTGTATCAGAAAAAATATGTTGATAAAATTTTCCACCATAATACCAAGGATAAGGGGGCATGTTTTCTAATAGTAAATTATAATTTTTAGATTTTATTTTATTAATATTTTTCAAAAGATGCCTATATTGGTTTATTTTACTGTTATTATTAATTGACTTTTCCGAATGTCCACCTGGATGAAGAACAATTTTCGGACCTTTTATTTCATCATACACAAAATTATTTTTTATATTTTCAACTAAATTATTTATATTTTCTATCATCTCAAAACTATTATTTAAGATTTTTTTGTCTTCAGAGGAGAAATCTACTAACTTATCATTAAAGTATTCAGGCGCATGAATAACTATCTCAGTGTTGTATTTTTTTGTTATTATTTTTGGATTAATTAATTCTCTCCAAGTTAAATGAATTTCAATTAAATCAGCTTTTTCATCAATAAATTGTTCGAAATCTCCAAGTCTGCCAATTAAACCCCATTTTTTGTTTTTTATTTTTATCTTATTTCTATTAAATTCTTTATTATCATTTATTGTAAAATCACTTTTTGAAACGTAATTGTTTCTAACAACATTATTTAATAACTTTTTCTTAAATCCATAAAATTCTAACCCAGATAATCCTTTACCAGGAGAAACAAATTTTAAATCATCAATTTGAATAATTTTATTTTTACTAAAATTTTTTTTGTAGATGGCAGACTTTCCTAAAACTTTTTTATTAAATTCTGCATTTAAAGAAAGCGATTTGACATATTTTCCTATTGAATTTTTTGCAGATTCCAATTTATATTTTACCAGAAATTTTTTTATATTAATTTTTTTATTTTTTTGTTTCTCTGTAATTTTATTTGAATGAATAATTAATTTTCTAAAATGGTTTTTAGTTAATGATGAGTTGTGGTCAGGACCCTTTAATTCGTTATTAGTTGTGATATGTCTTTCGATTACTTTAGATCCAAAAAAGATTGATATTAGTGAAGGAAGATAACCACGTTCATGACCTGAATATCCAATCTCATAATGAGGGAATTTTCTGATCAAATTTTTGATATATTTAAGGTTTATCTCGCTTTCATTAGGAGGATAAGAACTCACACAATGAAAAATTGTTACAGGAACATTGTAAATATTAAATTTATTTAAAATTTTTTTCATGAGATTAATTTCATCATCACTAGACATGCCTGTAGACAAAAATAAAGGTTTTTTTAATTTAAAGGCACTAATGATTAATTGGATATTATTAAAGTCAGGTGACCCTATTTTAATTGCATCAATATCATTTCTTTTACAAAGAGTAAGACTTTTAAGATCAAAAGGAGTCACCATTACTTTTATTTTTTGTTTTTTTGCAAATCTAAAAAGCTTAATATATTGAGATATTTCCAGGTATGATCTTTTTATTTCATTAAATATATATTGATTGGCGTTTTCAGAATTTGAGGAATTTTTTAAAAAATCTGGATGATAAATTTCTTCAATATTTCTGATTTGAAACTTTACATAGTCACATCCAATTTCCTTTGATTGTTTGATTAATTTTTTTGCTAAATTAAAGGATCCATCGTGATTTATTCCAATTTCAGAAATAAATTTAATTTTATCACTTTTACTCTTCATTTATAATTTTATTAATAAATTTTTCTTTAGTGTATTTTGGTTTCCATCCTGTAAGTTTTTTTAGTTTTGAGGTATTTCCAATTTTTATATCATTTACTTTTGAATTTGTTTTATAGTAAATTTTATTTTTACTTATATTAAATTTTTTAAAAATTTTTTCTGCTAACTCACGCACACTGTAAATATTTCCCCCAGAAATAATGAAGTCATGAGGTTTTTTTAGCATCATTATTTTATAGATCGCGTTAATTGTATCCTCTGCATGTGCAAAATCTCTTATAGGGTTGGGTGTTTGTAGCAATAATTTTTTTTTTATCCCACTTTTAATTTCCTTTGCTGTATTAATTATTGTAGAAGTTAAAAATTTCTTACCTTTTTTTGCTGACTCGTGATTAAATAAAATTCCATTAACCAAGAATAATTTATATTTTGTCCTAAAAACATTTAAAGTTAAATGTGCACTAAGTTTAAAACAACCATATGGATTACTAGGTAAATATAAATTTTTTTCTGAAATTTTATTTTTTGAACTTCCAAATATCTCAGATGTAGAGGCATGAAAATATTTAATTTTTTTATTTGTCTTAAGAATTGAATTAATAAAATTTAAATTGACTCTTGTTATAGAGTTTTGCTTATCCAGTGGATTTTGCCATGATGTTTTTGGATTACTTTCACCTGCAAAATTAAATATCATTGACGGTTTAAATTTTTTAATAATTTTAATCAAATGTGCTTCTTTGTAGTTAGTTTTTAGAATTAAATCAGCGTTTCCATAAGGCCTTTTTTTTCTTGATAAACCGACTATTTTTAGCTTTTTTTGTTTTAATTTTTTAGTTAGGAAGTAACCATCTTGACCACTTATACCAGCAATAATGATTGTTTTTGTCATAGTTAAAAAAAGTTTAATTATATTTAATTATTTTAAAGCAAATTAAATAGAATTCTTATACTCAGCTATTATATGATGATTGAATGTTTTACAAGTTCCATATATTTATAAATTTATACTGTTATAAAATACAACTAAATTTGTTTGGTTATTAAAATCAATTTATGCAAATCTTCAATACTTATTATATAAAATTATTAAATCGATACAAAAAATAATTTAATGTTTAACTTATTATAAATTAATGAAAAAAAAATGTGATGTATTTTATGTTAGAAATTTTATTTCTTTAATTCATTGTGCAAGTATTTCAACGCAATTTAAAAATTTAAACTATAAAATTTTATATTTAAATTATGCATGGATTAATAAGGAGGTATTTTTATATTTTAAAAAATTTCTGTTTATTTATTTTGATGAAATTATAACATTTAATTATAAAACAATAGATAATTTAAATTCAAATTTTTTTAAAGAGAAAAAATTTAATTTCTTTCATAGAATTTTTCTAAGAACAAAAAATTTGAATAATTTTAATAAAAAATTAAAATTTAAAAAAAATATCTATAAGGTTGAAAATATTTTTTCAGGAGGAGATGATTTTCATCTGTTATTTGAACAATATAAAAAAATTTATTATGTAGAGCACGGTATTGGAAATTATAGAGATGGACTTATTTTTAAACAAAAAAAAATTCTTACTTTAGTAAATTATTTTTTTAAATTTTTAAATTTATTAGGCTTTAAAATTTTTTTTTTAAAAAAATTTGATGCATATATTTCAATTTTATCAAATAAGATAAGATTAAATTTAAATATCAATAATTATGAGGTTAAATACTTAAACACACAAAAAAAATATTTTGTAGATGTTTTAAAAAAAATGAGTGAACAAATTGGTAAAAATTCAAAAAAACTTCCCTTTATAAACAAAAAAAAAGTTTTCTTAAATATTTCAGGTTTCATTCATGTTAATGAAAAAGAAAGTAAAAATCTAATAAAAATTGTACTAACTAAAATAAGCAAAAATGAAATTGTTATTTTTAAAGATCATCCAAGATTAGGGTCTAAAAATGATAAGATTAAAAAAATGTTTATAGATGAATTGAAAAAAAGAAGCATAAAACATTTTGAGATAAAAGATGTTTTTTTCAAAAAATTACCAATGGAACTCTTAATATATTTAGTAAAGTCACATAAATTAATTTCCTCATGGTCCTCTACACCATTATTTTGCTCAGTTTTGTTTAATCAAAAATTTAAAAATATTTTGCTTTTAGAATATTCTTTGAAATTTCCAGAAGATTTTGAGGCTAAAAGGAATAATAAAATTTATGATATAGTTAAGAAAAAATTTAAAAATATAACTTTTTTATAATGAAAGTAAAAATATCAAAAAAACTCAAATTAAAAATTATTCTTCTTAATTCTAATTTTAAGGATAAAAGAGGTGTTTATTTGGAGAGTTTTAATCTTAAAAATTATAAAAAAAAATTCAAAGTCAATTTTGTTGAAGATGATTTTTCAATAAATAAAAAAAATGTTTTCAAAGGAATTCATGGAGATCATAAGACTTGGAAATTAATTTCATGTGTATATGGAAAATGTGCAGCGTATATTGTTGATTGCAGAAAAAATAGCAATAACTTTGGTAAATGGGAAAAATTTATATTGTCTGGAGAAGATTATTATCAGATTTTAATTCCTCCTAGTTTTGGTAATAGTTTTGTGGTTTTAAGTGACGTTGCAGTTTATCATTATAAACAGTCCAAGTATTATGAAGGCATGAATAAGCAATTTACTTATAAATGGAATGATCCGAGAATAAAATTAAAACTAAATAAAAAAAAAATAATAACTTCAGAAAGAGACACTTAAAGTTGATTTCAAAAAAAAAAATATTGATTGTAGAAAGCCTAATGCATTTTTGGCAAATTTCTGATTTGGTAAAAATTTTTTCGAAAAAATTTAATTGCGATGTACTAATACCAAAAAAATACTCGCATTTAATAGATACTAAAAAAGGTATGATAAAATCTCCTCTTAAATATTTTATTTTTTTTCATGCTTTGCTTATAGGAAGAAAATATGAATATATATATTTGGTCACTTCCCCCGAATATCCAGATTATCCAACAAGTTTTAAAAGTTTCTTATTATATATTCAGCAGCTTTTTGTTTTTTATATTTTATTAATATTTTTTAAAAAAAAAATAATTTTGTATATCAGAGGTATTTATAGAGTTGTTCCAGAATTAAATAAAACAAAAAATAAGTTATTCATTTTAATAAGAAAAAAGTTATTTCTAAAAGTAAATAGATTCATCTGTGAAAATAAAAATTTAGAAAGAGTTTTAAAAGAAAAATTTTTTTATAAAAATGATAAAAATTTTTATGTATCTACTCTCTATACTAGATTTTTTAATCCATTAGATAAATTTCCTAAAAAATTAGAAAATAATATTTTGACTATTGGAATCTTGGGAGCAGTCGACCCTATAAGAAAAGATTATGATTTAATCTACAAATTTATTGAAAAAAATCATTTAAATGTAAAGCTTATTTTTTTGGGCAGAATTTATAAAAATTTCTCTGAGCCGGTGATAAAAAAATTTGAACAATACAATATAAATTTTAAAAATTATTTAACTGATGATGATTTCATAAATTTAGGTTCCCAATGTGATGTTTTACTGTCTTTAAATAAAGAAGATAAGATGTATGGGTTATATAAAGGGACTGGTTCTTATGGTGATGCTCTTAAATTGCAACAAAAAGTTATATCACCAGCATCTACAGATCCAATCAGAGAATTTGCAGATTTTTCAATTTATTATTCAAATAAAAAAGAATTAGAGGAAATATTAGGTAAATTTTTAATAAATAAAAATTTTTTTAACGCTAAATTTGATAATTTTTCTCTCGATAAATTAAGAGACAAATGTTTTAAGGATTTGGACTTAATTTAATTTTGTAAATACCAATTAATTGTTAATTTTAAACCAATATCTAAATTTATTTTATTTTTAAATCCAAGTGCTTTAAGTTTACTAATGTTTGGGCACCTTCTTAAAACGCTACCTTTAAGTAATTTTTGTTTTTTTATTACACCATCTAGATTTAAAATTTCTATAATTTTTTTAACTACATTTATTACTTTTGTTTCTCTGTGGTTTCCAATGTGGAAAATACCGAATTTTATATTATTTTTAATAAGCAAAACTAATCCATCTACAAAATCATCTATATATGTGAAAGCTCTAGTTTCATTACCAGACCCCTGAATTTTAAAATTAATTTTTTTTTTTTTAAAGTTTTTTGATGATTTTTTTATTTTTTTAATAATTTGAGGTATCATATGTTCATCGCCCATGTCAGGCCCATAAACATTGTGGGGTCTTACAATTATTACCTTATCAACATATTTTCTAATAGAGTGAACTGCAATCATTTCACTTATAATTTTTCCTCCTCCGTAAGAAAATCTTGGGTTCAAAACGTCCGGGATTATCAATGGTACATTCTCTGGTGTTGGTATTTTATTCGGTAATTGATAAACCTCTGAACTAGATATTAGATAAAACTCTTTAATTTTTACTTTTTTTACTAATTTTAAAATATTAATTATACCCAATATAGCTATATCTAAAATCAATTCTGGTTTTTTGTAAAAAGTTTCCGTTCCATTGACATAGGCGCAATGAATAATACCATCAATTTTTTTAGTAGCTTTTAATATATCTTTGAAATTTCTTATATCACCATAAGTAAATTTTAAGTTTTTGTGACTTGAAAGTCTTTTTGCTTTACCTCTTTGGTTGTTATCAATTACTACAACTTCATGCCCATTTGAAATAAGTTTATTAGTAATATTTGATCCAATAAATCCTGTTCCACCTGTAATTAAATATTTTTTTTTCATAAGTTAGTTGTTATGATTTCCAAAGGAGTTATATGAAATTTTTTTCCTATCAATAATTTTTTTACTATGTAAATTCCAACAGTCATAAATTATTTTTTCTTTAGACATAATCTTACTTAGTTTTACTATATTTAATTTACTAAACTGAGTATTATTATTTAATATCAATAATACATTTGTATGTTCAAAGCACTGTTTTATAGTTTCGACCTTATTAATTTTTAAACTTAAAAAATCATCATTTGACAAGTAATTGTCATATCCATAAATTTTACTTTTTTTAAAACTTTTTCTGAGTTCTTTAATAAAATCTATTGCCACAGAACCCCTGAGATCTGAGGTAGGTGGATTTCCCTTAAATGCAAGACCTAACAAAACTATTTTGTTTTTTTTTTTATAATTTATTTTTTTTTTAAGATAATTAATTACAAATTTTGGGATATTTTCATTTTCTAAACGAGCAGTTAATGAAATGATTGGCTTGTGAATTTTTTTTTTAAAGCTTTCATTTAATATATATGTATCTTTGGTAAGACATGGACCACCAACTGGTCCTGGCAATGCTAAATTGGTCCTTGCATATTTGAATTTTCCTGACTCGATTACTTCAATAGCATCAACATCTATAGTAGAACATAATTTTGAAATTTCATTTGAAAATGCAAAGTTTAAATCCCTATAAGTATTATCAACTAATTTGACCATTTCAGCAGTTTCTAGATTTTTTAATATTACACAATTTTTTGTAATTCTTTTAAAAAGGTTTTTTGATCTTAATGTAGAAATATTATCAAAACCAGCAATTATTTGGGGTAATTTTATAATTTCTTCTAGTGCTTTTCCTTCTTGCGTTCGTTCAGGACAATAACTTAGACTAAATTCTTTTCCTGTATTTTTAAGTATTTTGTGGACAATATTTTTCGTAGTTCCAACTTTGACTGTAGATCTTAATATAATCAAATCATTATTTTTTAATACTTTAGATATTTTTTTTGTAACATTCTTGATCAAATCTATTCTAGATTTGCCATAAGCGTTTAAAGGTGTTCCTACAGTAATTATATAAGTTGAGCAATTAATGTTATTTGGTATTGATTTATAATATCTAAATAATTTTTTTTTTTTTATTTTTTTTATTTTTTTATTAATAAATGGTTCAAAAAAATGAGATTGATCTTTGTCTAGTTTGTCTAATATACTTTGATTTTTTTCAACACCTATAACATTAAATTTTTTTTCTGCCATTGCTACAGACAGAGTTAGACCAACATACCCCAAACCTATTATGCAAATATTATTTTTCATTTTATTTTGGTAATAAATTTTTTGCTTCTGCTAACGAATAAACTGCCAAATGTAAAGCATGATCAAATTTTCCTTTAATTATCAATTGTTTTAATTCTTTTAAAGTAACCATTATTAATTCAATGTTTTTTTCTTTTTTAAATTTTTTTTTATTAAATTTAGTTTTCATAAAATAAGCATATAGATAGTTTTGACACCTTCCAGTATCAGTTTTAATTTTTCCAAAAAGCTTAAAGTTTGAATGAGGAATTAAGCCAGTTTCTTCAATGATTTCAGATTTTGCAATTTCTTTTATTGGGATTCTTTGATCAATTAATCCTGATGGAAACTCTATAGTATATTTTTCGTAAGAAGGTCTGAATTGTTTCACCAATGGTATTTTTCCACACTCGTTTATTGCTAAAATACTTACATAATTAAATGTTTGAATATTATGATAAATTTTTGTTTTATTATCCATAAATACCTTTTTTTCAATTATGGTCAGCCACTTAGAGATTTTTTTTTGATTTTTTGAGATAATTTTTATCACTATAATTTTATTTAATTCTTTCTAGAGCAACACTATTAGAATTTTTTGCGATAATTTTAAACCCCAAAGACATTAAATAAGGAATTGCTTTACCACCTTTTCCTAAATATGTATCATTATTTATGAATGTATCATCAAAAACAATTAAAGAGTTATCGTGAATTTTTTTTTCAAGATTTTTAACAATTTCTAGGTGAATTAATTCAGATCGCTCATTAGTTATGCTTGCTCCATATTCTTTTAAATAAAAATCGTCTCTATATTTATTTTTGACTGATCTTTCAATATCAAATGCATCTAAATAAATGAAATCAAATTTCTCTGATGTTTTTTTGAGAAAATTCTCACCTCTATCACATACTGGTTTAAAATATTTGTATGATGATAATTTTTTTTTTAGTCTGTCAATATTTCTTTGGTCTACATCTACTGAATAAAAACTTATTTTTTTTTTTTTCACAATATTTTGCAATTATTTCAGTAGACCCTTGACCATATATTTCTTCTCTTGTGCTCCCAATTTCTAAAAAAATAGAATATTTTTCAATGTTTGATTTTTTATTAATTAGAAATAAAAATAAATTGTGGCCATGACCCAAACCAAACGCTGATTGTAATCTTAGATTTAATTTTTTAAGTAAATTATAAATTTTTAGAATTTTTGTTAATTTTATAAGAAGAGATCTCATATTATTTTAAGTTTATGGTTTTCAATTAAATAAATTTTATTTAATAATTTTTCATTAAAAATATTATGATAAACCATAATTACAGTTAAATTTTCAATTTTCATTAAATTTTGTATAACTTTTTTTTCATTTTCGTTATCTAATTGGTTAAAACCCTCGTCAATAATTAGTATATTTGGAGATCTGTATATTGCTCTTGCTATTGAAATTCTTTGTATTTGTCCTCCACTTAAATTTAATGAGGATGAATGAATATTTTTATCTAAATCCTTTTCTGAAAAATTACTTAACTCAGCAAGATGAAGACTCTTGTGCAGTTTTTCTTTAATTTCTTTCTCGCCAAGTAAGATATTTTCTCTTATAGATGTTTCAAGCATTGTAGGATTTTGAGGAATAATTCCAATTTTATTGTCATATTTATTTATAAGCTGGCTTGATTGAATTTTATTTTCATTAAAATATATTTCACCACTTTTGGGCTCTACTAAACCAACTATTAAATTTATTAGAGTTGTTTTTCCTGAACCACTTTTTCCTTTAATCCCTATTTTGTCTCCTTTTGATATATTTAATTCTACTTCATCAAGTATTCTTTTATCATCATAATCAAAACTTATATTTTTGAGCTTAATTTCTTTAAAAATTTCTTTTTCAGTATTAATTTTAAAATTACTTGCTTCAAAATATTGATTGTTATTTTTAAATTCATTAAATTTTTTATATATTACTTCTAAAGAATCTAAATTAGATTTAGCAACCATAAATTGAGAAAACAAACCTTGAAGCGAAGGTAAAATTTTAAAAAAAGCATAAATAAAAACTGCGAGAAAGCTTATTTTTTCAATATTAATATTCTGTCCTTTTAGAAGAAAAAAAATATATATTATAAGGAACATTATAATTTCCATGTAGTATCTCGGTGAAGTTGAAAAAAAGACTGTAAAAAATCTTATTTTTTGAATTTTGTTGGTTATATTTATGATTTTATCAAAAAATATGTTTTCGATACCGTAAATTTTAATTTCCCTGAATGATTTAAATAAATCATTTGAATTTTTTACTAAATCCTCATTATTTTTTGTTAGTA
>MDTG01427112.1_pt1 | contig 11297 bp, 8 predicted proteins | sample 811421 | NCBI WGS metagenome assembly MDTG01 (sample SAMN05326645, study PRJNA326480) | marine metagenome | isolation source: seawater | place: Pacific Ocean: South East | collected 2011
AACTCTATAAATAGGAGTGTAGCTCAATTGGTAGAGCGCCGGTCTCCAAAACCGGAGGCTGAGGGTTCGAGTCCCTCCGCTCCTGCCAATTTGAGCATGAAATTATGAGAAACCCAATTAAATTTATTCAAGAGGTTAAACAAGAAGCTTTTAAAGTTTCATGGCCTACATGGAAAGAGACATTACAAGGTGCACTCATGGTATTTGCGATGGCAGTAGTTATGTCATTATTTTTTTTGCTTTTAGATCAAGCTTTGAAATTTTTATTAGAAATATTGCTTAAGGTCAGTTTATAATGAAAAATTGGTACATAGTTCAATCTCATTCTAGTTTTGAAAATAAAGTAGCAGGGTTAATTAAAGAAGAAGCTGATAAAGCGCAAATATCTGAAAAATTTGAGGAAATTATTGTACCAACTCATGATGTAACAGAAGTTAAAAGAGGCAAAAGAGTACAAAGAAAAAAAAAGTATTTTCCAGGATATGTGCTCATTAAAAGTGAGATGGATAATAGCATTTATCATATGATAAAAAATATTAAGAGAGTAAGTGGATTTTTGGGAACAAAAGGTATTCCTGTGCCCGTTTCTGATAAAGAAATAGAGAAAATTTTAGGCCAAATAAAAGATGGTGTAGCTCAACCAAAATCTGGTATAGAATACAGTGTTGGTGAAAAAGTTCAGGTCGTTGATGGTCCTTTTGCATCATTTAGTGGAATGGTAGAAGATGTTGATGAAGAAAAATCTAGACTTAAGGTCTCAGTTTCTATATTTGGACGTCCAACACCAGTAGATTTAGAATATAACCAAGTTGAAAAGGTGAGTTAATGGCAAAAGAAATTAGTGGATTTATAAAATTACAAATAAAAGGAGGTCAAGCAAACCCTGCGCCCCCTGTTGGACCAGCATTGGGTCAAAGAGGTGTTAATATAATGGAGTTTTGTAAAGCCTTTAATGACAAGACTAAATCATTAGCTGGCAAACCTGTACCAGTTGAAATAACTGTTTATAAAGACAAAAAATTTGATTTTAAAATTAAATCTCCACCAGCATCTTTTTTTATTAAAGAAGCTGTAAAGCTTAAAGGTGGATCAAAAGAACCAGGCAGAAATATTGTTGCCTCAATATCAAAAAAACAATTAGAGGAAATTGCAAATCAAAAGATGAATGATTTAAATGCTCACGATTTAGAGGAAGCTATAAAAATTATTGCAGGGTCAGCAAGGTCAATGGGTATAGAGGTTAAAGAATAATGCCTTCTAAAAGATATAAAAAATTACCAGAAAAAACAAAAGATCTTGATGCTGAGATAATTGAAAAATTATTACCTATTGTAAAAAAAAATTGTACTACTAAATTCGATGAGTCTTTAGATTTAAGTTTTCAAATAAATAATAGACAAAAGAAGAGCGAAATAAATATAAGAACAGTTGTTAACCTACCAGGTGGAACAGGAAAAGAAATTAAAGTTGCAGTTGTTTGTGAAGAAAATAAAATGCAAGAAGCTAAAGATGCTGGTGCTGATATCGTAGGTAGCGATGAATTTGTAGATAAGATCAAAGGAGGAGAATTAAATTTTGAAAAATTAATTTGCACTCCTAGTATGATGATTAAATTATCTAAATTAGGTAAAGTTTTAGGTCCTAAAGGATTAATGCCTAACCCAAAGCTTGGATCAGTGGCAGAAAATATTAAAGAAGCAGTTACTAATGCAAAATCTGGTCAAGTAGAAATAAGAAATGATAAAGATGGAAATATAGGAGTTAGTATTGGAAAAAAATCATTCCATGATGATCAATTATTAAAAAATTTTCATGCAATAATTGACTCTTTAGAAAAAGAAAAATCAAATAATACTTTAAAGGGTGATTTGATCAAAAATACTTTTATAACCTCTTCAATGGGAGTTTCTTATAAAGTTAAATTAGGTAAGTCGATATAACATGTTAACAAAAGAACAAAAAAAAAATTATATTACTGAAATGGCTACTCAGTTTGAAAATAGTAAAGCTGTAATGGTTACTCATTATCAAGGATTAACTATGGTTCAGTTAGATGAGTTAAGATCTAAGATGAGAGAACATGGTATAGTATTTAAAATTACTAAAAATAGAATTACAAAACTAGCTTTAGAGAAAACAAAATGTAAAGATTTATCTAATTTATTTACTGGTCCTACCGCTGTTGCATTTGGAGATGATGCAATAATGTCAGCACGAATACTTTCTAAATTTGCTAAAGATAACGATAATCTAAAATTAATTGGTGGAATTATGGAGAATGAGGTCTTGGATCAGGCCGGTGTTCAAAATGTAGCTAGTTTACCAACTTTAGATGAAGCTAGAGCCAATATCGTGGGTATTTTAAACGCACCAGCGTCTAAATTAGTAAGTATTTTACTTGCATACTCAGAAAAAATGAGTAGTTTGACCGCAGAAAATTCTGAAACACAACCTAAAGAGTAATAATATGCCAGACTTAAACAAAATTATTGAAGACCTATCGAGTTTAACAGTTGCTGAAGCAGCTGAACTATCTAAACAACTAGAGGAAAAATGGGGTGTAACTCCAATGGCCGCAGCAGCACCAGCAGCAGCTGGAGGTGCAGCACCAGCAGAAGATAAAGACGATTTTACTATTATGCTAGTAGCAGCGGGTGATAAAAAAATTAATGTGATCAAAGAAGTAAGAGCAGCAACTTCATTAGGTTTAAAGGAAGCTAAAGATCTTGTTGAGGGTGCACCTAAAGAGGTTAAAACAGGTGTTCCAAAGAAGGAAGCTGAAGAGATTAAAGCAAAGTTAGAAGCTGCAGGCGCTAAAGTAGAACTTAAATAAATTAATAAGAAAGAATTCAAATACTGATTATTAATTAATCAGTATTAATAAACATAAATGCAATTATCTTTTACTGAAAAGAAAAATATTAGAAAAAGTTTTGGAAAACTAAAAGAGAGTCTATCTATACCAAACCTTATTGAGGTTCAAAAAAATTCATATAGTGAATTGACTGATTTTGTTTCCAGTGCTGAACTAACTAAAGGTTTTGATAGAGTTTTTAAAGGTATATTTCCTATAGAAGATTTAAATGATAAGGCAACATTAGAATATGTATCCTATAGACTTGAAAAACCTAAATTTGATGTTGAAGAGTGTATTGCTCGTGGATTAACATATTCTTCTGCACTAAAGTGTACACTTCGACTTGTTGTTTATGAAATAGACCAAGAAAATAACACAAAGGATATTCTTTCAGCAAAAGAGCAAGAAGTTTATATGGGAGAGGTTCCCATGATGACTAATAGCGGAACATTTATTACAAATGGTGTCCAAAGAGTTGTTGTTAATCAAATGCATCGAAGCCCAGGTGTATTTTTTGATCATGACAAAGGTAAAACGCATGCTAGTGGAAAATTATTATTTAATTGCAGAGTTATTCCCAATAGAGGTTCTTGGCTCGATTTTGAATATGATGTGAAAGATTTTTTATATTTTAAAATAGATAGAAAGAAAAAAATTTTTGCTTCAACCCTCTTACTTGCGTTAGGTTATACCAAAGCAGAGATTGCAGATGAATTTTATGACCAAGAACAATTTGTATATGATCCAAAAACAGAAAAATGGAGAACAAAATTCAATCCAGAAAACTATAAAGCTAAAAATTTTTCTGAAGAAGTAATAGATGCAAAAACAGGAAACACAATAATTAAACTTGGTGATAAAATTAATTTTTTAAATGCAAAAAAATTAGCTAATGATGGACTTAAAGATATTTTGGTTTCAAAAGACTCTTTATATGGAAAGTTCTTACACAGAAATGTTAAAATTAATGAAGAAGAAGATGGTATATTCAAAATAGGTACTGAGTTAAATGAAACTATTTTGGAAAAAATTATTGATGCAAATATTCACACTTTGAATATTTCTGTTACAAATTCTATTAATAAAGGTCCATATTTACTTACAACAATTGTGAATGACAAAAATGAGACTAAAGATGAGGCTATTACTGAAATATATAAGATGCTTAGACCAGGTGAACCACCTACAATTGAAATAGCTACTCAAATTTTTAATAATTTATTTTTTAGTTCAGATAGATATGATTTATCTGATGTTGGTAGAGTTAAAATGAATTCAAGACTTGACCAAAATTGCTCAGATAAAATAACAATTTTAAGAAATGACGACATCTTGGCAATTATGCATAAAATGCTTGATCTTAGAGATGGTAAAGATGAAGTCGATGATATTGATCATCTAGGAAATAGAAGAGTTCGTTCAGTTGGAGAGTTAGTTGAAAACCAAGCTCGAATAGGTGTTTATAGAATGGAGAGAGCTATAAAGGAAAAAATGACAACTCTAGATGTTGAGTCAGCTATGCCACAAGATTTAATAAACGCTAAACCATTGACTGTTTCTTTGAAAGATTTTTTTGCAAGTTCTCAACTTTCTCAATTTATGGATCAAACCAATCCATTATCTGAGATTACTCACAAGAGAAGAGTATCAGCTTTAGGTCCTGGTGGACTTACAAGGGAAAGAGCAGGATTTGAGGTGCGTGATGTTCATCCAACTCATTATGGAAGAATTTGTCCTATCGAAACTCCCGAGGGACCAAATATTGGATTGATTAATAGTCTATCAACTTATGCAAAAATTAATAAATATGGCTTTATTGAGAGTCCGTACAAAAGAGTGAAAGATGGAATAGTCCAAGATAATGTAGAATATTTATCTGCAATGGAAGAAACAAAATTTACTATTGCACAAGCAAATACAAAATTAGACAAAAATGGAAAAATTATTGAAGAACTTGTCTCTTGTAGACAAAATTTAAATTTTCTTTTAGCAAAACCAGAAGTTATTGATTATATCGATGTATCTCCTAAACAACTTGTTTCAGTAGCTGCATCATTAATACCGTTTTTAGAAAATGATGATGCAAATAGAGCTCTAATGGGATCAAATATGATGAGACAAGCTGTGCCATTATTAAAACCTGAATCCCCTTTAGTTGGTACTGGCATTGAAAGCGATGTAGCTTTAGACTCAGGAGTAACTATCGTTGCCAAACGAGATGGAATTGTAGATAAAATTGATGGTAAAAGAATCGTAATTAAAGTTACTGAAGAAACTGACTTTTCTAAATCTGGAGTAGATATTTATAATTTACAAAAATTTAAAAGATCAAATCAAAATACATGTATTAATCAAAAACCATTAGTTAGAGTTGGTGATAAAGTTAAATCTGGAGATATAATTGCCGATGGTCCATCAACTAAACTAGGAGAATTAGCGTTAGGTAAAAATGTGACTGTAGCTTTTATGCCTTGGCAAGGTTATAATTTTGAAGATTCAATCTTAATATCAGAAAGATGCGTAACAGACGATGTATTTACATCTGTGCATATTGTTGAGTATGAAATAATGGCTAGAGATACAAAGTTGGGTGAAGAAGATATAACTAGAGATATTCCAAATGTAAATGAGGAAGCATTAAAAAATCTAGATGAATCTGGCATTGTATATATAGGAGCTGAGGTAAATGCAGGCGATATACTTGTAGGAAAAGTTACTCCCAAAGGAGACTCTGCGTCAGGTCCTGAGGAAAAATTGCTAAGATCAATTTTTGGTGAAAAAGCCATTGATGTTACAGATACTTCTTTAAGAATGTCTAGAGGTAGCAGTGGTACAGTAGTTGATGTTAGGGTATTTAATAGACATGGTATAGAAAAAGATGAGAGATCAATAACAATCGAGAGAGCAGAAATAGAGCAAGTGCAACAAGACAAAATTGTTGAGGAGGAAATTCTTGAAAGAAGCATTAAACAAAGGGCATCTCAATTTTTATCAGGTACTTCATTAGCGAAAAAGTTAAAAGATATTACTGAGGGAACAAAATTGAGTTATGATAATATAGAAAGTTTATCAATTAATGATCTGTTTAAAATTTCAGTAGGAAATGAAAACCATGAAGCAACGTTAGCTCAACTTAAAGATCAATATAATAAAGCTAAACAAGATATTACTGAAAGATTTGAGGATAAAGTTCTAAAAATTAGAAGTGGTGACGATTTACTTCCAAGTGTTATGAAAATGGTTAAAGTTTTTGTTGCAATAAAAAGAAGATTAAGACCTGGAGATAAAATGTCAGGAAGACACGGCAATAAGGGAGTGGTAAGTAAAATTGTTCCTGTTGAAGATATGCCTTATAGAGAAGATGGTAGACCAGTTGATATAGTATTAAATCCATTAGGAGTACCCAGTAGGATGAACGTTGGGCAAATATTAGAAACTCACTTAGGATGGGCTTGTAAAGAATTTGGTGAAGAAGTAAAAAAATTGGTAAATGAGAATAATAAAAAAATTGAAAAAACTGAAAAAATTTCTAGTTTTCTAAAATCAGTTTATGGAGATGAAATTTACAATGAAAAAGTTGATAAATTGAATAAGACAGAATTTGAAGATTTAGCTGAAAACTTGAAAAATGGAATTGCTATATCTACCCCTGTATTTGACGGTGCTAAAGAAAAAAATGTAACTGAAATGTTAAAACTTGCAAATCTACCAGACTCTGGTCAAACATATCTTTGGGATGGTAGAACAGGTGAAAAATTTGACAGACCAGTAACTGTTGGCATTATATATATGCTTAAACTTCATCATTTAGTTGAAGATAAAATTCATGCTAGATCTACAGGTCCGTATAGTTTAGTTACCCAACAACCATTAGGTGGTAAGGCACAATTAGGTGGACAAAGATTTGGAGAAATGGAAGTTTGGGCTTTAGAAGCATATGGTGCTTCATATACACTCCAAGAAATTTTAACAGTTAAATCCGATGATGTTGCAGGAAGGGTAAAAGTTTACGAAACAATTGTTAAAGGTGAAGAAAATTTTGAATCGGGAATACCTGAATCATTTAATGTATTAGTTAAAGAGATAAAATCTTTAGCATTAAACGTGGAGCTTAATTAAAATGAAAAAAGAATTATCAGATTTGTTTAAAAATTCTGAAATTTCAGAGGCTCAAAATTTTGACAGTATTAAAATTTCACTTGCAAGTCCTGAAAAAATAAAATCGTGGACTTTTGGTGAAATAAAAAAACCAGAAACTATTAATTATAGAACTTTCAGACCTGAAAAAGATGGTTTATTTTGTGCAAGAATTTTTGGACCAATTAAAGATTATGAATGTTTATGCGGTAAATATAAAAGGATGAAATTTAGGGGTATTATTTGTGAGAAATGTGGTGTCGAGGTAACTAAATCTAACGTTCGAAGAGAGCGAATGGGTCATATAAACCTTGCTACTCCAGTTGCGCATATTTGGTTTTTAAAGTCACTACCAAGTAGAATAGCGCTTGCTGTAGACATGAAGTTAAAAGAAATAGAGAGAGTGCTTTATTTTGAAAATTTCATTGTTATTGAGCCTGGATTAACTGGTTTACAAAAAAATCAACTTCTTAATGAAGAAGAATTAGCTAAATATCAAGATGAGTTCGGTGAAGAATCATTTACAGCTGGAATTGGAGCTGAGGCAGTTCTTGAGATGTTAAAAAATTTAGATTTAGATTTAGAGAGAAAAAATCTAATAAATTTTATTAAAGAAACAAAGTCAAAAGTTAATGAAGAAAGAGCAATAAAGAGATTAAAATTACTAGAATCGTTCATAGAGACAGGTCAAAAACCAGAATGGATGATCCTAACAGTAGTTCCTGTCATTCCTCCTGAGTTAAGACCTTTAGTGCCATTGGATGGAGGTAGGTTTGCAACATCTGATCTAAATGATCTTTATAGAAGGGTTATAAATCGAAATAATAGATTAAAAAGGTTAATGGATCTTAAGGCTCCAGATATCATTGTGCGTAATGAAAAACGAATGCTTCAAGAGTCTGTCGACGCATTATTTGATAATGGTAGAAGAGGTAGAGTAATAACCGGAACAGGTAAGAGACCACTAAAGTCATTAGCTGAAATGCTCAAAGGTAAACAAGGAAGATTTAGACAAAACTTATTAGGAAAAAGAGTAGATTACTCAGGAAGATCAGTTATTGTAGTGGGTCCTGATTTAAAGTTACATGAATGTGGTTTGCCAAAAAAAATGGCTTTGGAACTGTTTAAACCGTTCCTTTATGCAAGATTAAATAAACTTGGGTTAGCTTCAACTATTAAACAAGCAAAAAAATTAGTTGAAAAAGAAACAAATGCAGTTTGGGATGCGTTAGAGCTAATAGTCAGAGAGCATCCTGTTATATTAAATAGAGCACCAACACTTCATAGGTTGGGAGTCCAAGCTTTTGAGCCAAAATTAATTGAAGGTGATGCAATAGAATTACATCCATTAACTTGTGCAGCTTTTAATGCAGATTTTGATGGAGATCAAATGGCTGTTCACGTACCTTTAAGTTTAGAGGCTCAACTTGAAGCTAGAATTCTAATGTTATCAACAAATAATATTTTATCCCCATCTAACGGGAAACCTATAATTGTGCCAAGTCAGGATATGATTTTAGGAATATATTATCTATCTCAAGAACCATTAACTGATAAACCATCAGGTTACTTCACAGATGTTGATGCAATTGAATTTGCTTTAGCATCAGATCAAATAAAAGTTCATAGTACAATTATTTCTAGAATTGAAACTGTTGACGCAAATGGAAATAAAAAATATGAAAAATATACCTCAACAGCAGGAAGATTCTTATTAGCTAACTTATTACCAAAAAATAATAATATTAAATTTTCGTTAGTAGATAGATTGTTACCTAAAAAAGTTGTTTCAGAAATAATAGATGTTGTATTTAGGTTCTGTGGACAAAAAACTACAGTAATCTTTTGTGATAAATTAAAAGACTTAGGTTTTAAACATGCATTTAAAGCAGGTATTTCATTCGGAAAAGATGATCTTGTAATACCAGAAAATAAAACAAAATTAATTGATGATACAAAAAAATTAATTGCTGATTATGAAACACAATATGCAGAGGGCTTAATTACTAGAGGTGAGAAATATAATAAAGTTGTAGATGCATGGTCAAAATGTACAGATAAAGTTGCAGGTGAAATGATGAAGGGTATTTCAGCTACTGAAAAAACTCCGGAAGGTTTGAAAATAAATTCTGTTTATATGATGGCAGATAGTGGCGCTAGGGGATCTGCGGCTCAAATGAAACAATTAGCGGGAATGAGAGGTTTAATTGCAAAACCTTCAGGTGAAATTATTGAAAGTCCAATCATTTCAAATTTTAAAGAGGGTTTAACAGCTTTAGAATATTTTAACTCAACTCACGGAGCTAGAAAAGGCTTGGCTGATACTGCTCTTAAAACTGCAAGTTCTGGTTATTTAACGAGAAGACTGTGTGATGTTGCTCAAGATTTAACAATTACAAAAAATAAGTGTGAAAGTCCTGGATTTATTGAATTGTCTGAAATTCTTGAAGGTGGAAATGTTGTTGTAAGCTTATCTGAAAGAGCGCTAGGAAGAGTAACAGCTGCAGATGTTAAAAACCCATTAACAGGTGAAATAGTGATTAAAAAATCACAAATGATTGACGAAGGTGGATGTGATCAAATCGATGCAGCAGGTGTTAAATCTATAAAAGTTTATTCTGTAATGACATGTAGTTCTAAAGAGGGTGTTTGTGCTACTTGTTATGGTAGAGATCTTTCTAGAGGTCAAATGGTACATGTTGGCGAAGCTATTGGGATGATTTCAGCGCAATCTATTGGTGAACCAGGAACACAACTAACAATGAGAACATTTCACGTTGGTGGAACAGCTTCCGTTAAACAAGACTCACAAATAGTAAGTAAGAGTGATGGTACACTTAAAATTATAAATTCAAATATTTTAGAGGACTCAAAAAAAAACTTAATTGTTATGGGAAGAAATACTCAGCTTTCAATAGAGGATGACAATGGAGTTCAGATAGCGGTGTATAAAGTAGCTTATGGATCAAAATTATTTTTTAATAATGGTGATAAAGTAAAAGCAAATGCAAAAATTTGTGAGTGGGATCCTTATACTACACCAGTAATTGCTGAAAAAAGTGGTACAGCTAGCTTTGTTGATTTAATTGATGGTGTTTCAATTCAAGAAACTACTGATGACGCAACAGGAATTTCATCTAAATCGGTAATTGACTGGAGAGCTCAATCTAAAAGTACTGATTTAAAACCTAGGATTACTTTGAGAGATGATAAAGGAAATGTAATTAAAAAAGCGGATGACAATGAAGCAAGATACTATCTTGTGCCTGACTCGATTCTCTCAATTAAAGATGGACAAAAAGTTTTTGCCGGAGACGTCATAGCAAGGCTTCCAAAAGAAACTACAAAAACTAAAGACATTACCGGTGGTCTTCCAAGAGTAGCTGAATTATTTGAGGCAAGAAAAGCAAAAGATAGTGCAATTATTGCTGAAAATGATGGACAAGTTGTATTTGGAAAAGAAGTAAGAGGCAAACAAAGAGTTTCTATTGTTCCTGCAGATGGAGCTGAACCATCAAATTATTTAATTCCAAAAGGTAAACATATAAACTTTAATCCAGGTGAAAAAATTCAAAAGGGTGAATATTTACTTGATGGACAACCATTACCACATGATATTTTGAGAATTTTAGGTATTAAAGAACTGACGGAATATTTTGTAAACCAAGTTCAAGAAGTTTATAGATTACAAGGTGTAATTATTAACGATAAACATATTGAAACTATCTTAAGACAAATGCTAAAAAAAGTTGAGGTTAAAGTTTCAGGTGATTCAAACTATCTGCCAGGTGAGGTTATTGATAGAATTAAATTTGATAATACAAATGAAAAACTTGTTGCAGACGGTAAAACGCCAGCAGTTGGGGAAAGAGTTTTAATGGGTATCACTAAAGCTTCTTTACAAACTGAGTCGTTTATATCTGCGGCATCATTTCAAGAAACAACAAGAGTCCTCACTGATGCAGCAATTAAAGGCAAAGTAGACCCTCTTAATGGTTTAAAAGAAAATGTCATAGTTGGAAGACTTGTCCCTGCTGGTACTGGTAATATCAAAAATAAATGGAATAAAAAAGCAATTGAGGATGACAATAATTTTATTGCTGAACAAGACAAAATTGAAACTAATGAGTCGCCAGAAACTCAAGTAAATCAGTAAAAAAAACACTTAATACTCGAAGTTTTAGTTTGACAAAATCATTTTTATTAGTAATTTGGCGGTGTTTTTGGTTGGAATGTAGTACCTGTTAATAGTACTAAACGCTGCCACAAAATAACCTGTCAGTTATTTTCATCTAAAAATAAA
>MDTG01192462.1_pt1 | contig 11295 bp, 9 predicted proteins | sample 811421 | NCBI WGS metagenome assembly MDTG01 (sample SAMN05326645, study PRJNA326480) | marine metagenome | isolation source: seawater | place: Pacific Ocean: South East | collected 2011
ACTGATCTTTTTATATTAGATTTGATAAGTTGTTCTATAAAAAAAAATAGCAGTCAAGAAGGTTGGAAAAATAATTTAAGCATCTATAAAATTCCAGATCAATTTCAGATTATTAGTAAATATTTTTTTCCTTTAAATTATAAACAAAAAAAAGTTAATAAAAAAATTACTTATGAAAAACAGATGGAAGCGCTTGATTTTTTGCTTTGGAAATGGAAAAATTCTTTATCTAGAGAATGGTATCAGTATATGCTTATTTTAAAACAAGATTTGCAATTGCTTAATGGACAGCTAAAACCTAATCGTGTTAAAAAAGTTTTTCCTGTTCCATTAAAAGATATTTTTCTTAAAGCTAAATGGAGAGATAAATGAAAAAGATTGGCTTTGTAGGACTAGGAAATATGGGTTTTTTTATGTCAAAAAACCTTTCTTTGAATGACTATACTGTAAATGGTTATGACATAAATCAAAATGTATTTGAAAAGTTAAAAAATTTCAAAGTTAATCAAGTGTCCTCTCTTAGTAAAATTAGCCAGGGAAATGATATAATTATTACTATGCTTCCCAATGGATCTGTGGTCGAAGAAATATGGACAACAATTTTAAAAGAAATTGATTCCAATACATTAATTGTTGACTGTTCAACTATAGATATAGAGACATCTAAGAAACTTCACAATCTAGCTAAAAATATGAAAATTCAATCATTAGATGCGCCTGTATCAGGAGGAACAATAGGGGCAGAAAATGGTTCTTTGACTTTCATGGTGGGAGGAGATGTTGAAGCATACGAAAGAATGGTCCCTTTATTTCAAATAATGGGTAATAAATCAATTTTGTGTGGCAATGCTGGATCTGGACAAGCAACTAAAATGTGTAACAATTTATTATTAGCGATTACTATGTCGGGATTGGGTGAAGCGATGAAATTAGCTAAATCTCAATCACTTGACATGCAAAAATTTTTTGATGTTTTGTCAACTTCAACAGGTTCATGTTGGGCACTAAATAATTATTCCCCGATAAAAGGTGTAGGACCTATAAGTCCTGCTGACAAAGAATTTAAACCAGGATTCTCTTCACAACTCATGCTCAAAGATCTTTCTCTAGCATTAACAGCAGCTGGACAAGAAAAATTGAATTTAAGTATTGGTAGAAAAGTACTAAATAATTATAAAAAATTAATTGAAAATCAAGAAGGTCATCTTGATTTTTCAAATATAATTAATTACGTAGATTGATAATATCTTTTATACCATTCTATAAATTTTGGTATACCTTCTTCAATCTTTGTTTTTGGTAAATAATTAATTGTTCTTCTTAATTTTATCATATTAGCTGATGTTCTTTCTACCTCTCCAGGTTGGCTATCCAAAAAATTTATTTTTGCAGATTTACCTAAACAATTTTCAATTATTGAAATAAAATATTCTAAATTAACTGGATTTTCATTTCCTACATTAAAAATATCATAATTTACTTTTTTGTTTAAAAATAATTTTTCATTTTTAACATTTATCAATTTTAAAATTGCATCAACAATATCATCTATATAGGTAAAATCTCTATACATTTTACCATTTCCATGGACATCGATTGGGATGTTTTTAATTATATTCTTGGTAAATTTAAAATAAGCCATATCTGGCCTACCCCACGGGCCATAAACAGTAAAAAACCGCAATCCAACACATGGTATATTATATAAATTGGCATAAGTAAAACCCATTAATTCATTCGATTTTTTAGAGGCTGCATAGAGATTTAAAGGATCATCAACTTTATCAATTTCAGAGGATTTTTCTTTATTAGAATTTCCGTATACTGACGATGATGAGGCAAAAATTAACTTATCTAATTTTAAATTTTTACATACTTCAAGAATATTAAAAAACCCAAGGATATTATTTTGAATATATGAATTAGGATTTTCTAATGAGAACCTTACACCTGCTTGAGCTGCTAAGTTTATTACAATATTAGGATTTTCTTTAATGAAGCAATTTTTAACTTTTTTAATCTCAGTGATATTTATTTCATAAAATTTCATTTTGAGTTTTTTTAAAGTGTTAAGCCTAGCTTTTTTCAACTCAACATCGTAATATTCATTTAGATCATCAATGCCTACAACATAAAAATTATTTTTAAGTAATAATATTGATAAATGAAAGCCAATAAATCCAGCTGCGCCAGTAATTAAAACTTTAATTGATTTATTCAATTACTCTTCCAATTATGTAAAAATTTATCAACTTCCAATCAAACTACTACCTAACAATGGGGCTATTACTAAACTTACAATTGCCATTACATTTATAAGAATATTCATAGAAGGACCTGAAGTATCTTTTAAAGGATCACCAACTGTGTCACCTACAACTGCTGCAGTATGGACATCTGATCCTTTTCCACCAAAATTTCCTTTTTCAACGTATTTCTTTGCGTTATCCCACGCTCCACCTGCATTTGACATCATAAGTGCCATCATAACACAACAAATTAAAGCTCCTCCTAACATTCCACCTAATGCTTTTGGACCTAAAACAAAACCTATTATTACAGGAGCAAGTACAGCTAATGAACCTGGACCAATCATTTTCTTTAATGCAGCATTGGTAGCTATTTCTACACATCTAGCTGTATCAGGCTTAGCTTTTCCCTCTAACAAACCTGGAATTTCTTTAAATTGCCTTCTTATTTCTTTAATCATTTCAAAAGCTGCATCACCAACAGCAGTCATGGTCATTGAACTAACTATAAATGGAAAAATTCCACCCAAAAACATCCCACATAACACTAACGGATCGTTTATTGCCAATACAAAATTTTCATTTTGGTTTGATATTTTTTCAATATATGCACTTATTAAAGCTAGAGCGGCCAACGCTGCTGCGCTTATAGCAAAACCTTTACCAATTGCTGCTGTCGTATTTCCAACCTCATCCAAAGAGTCCGTTATTTCTCTTGTCTCTTTTCCCATTCCAGACATTTCAGCTATTCCACCTGCATTATCGGCAACTGGCCCATAGGCATCTATGGCCATTGTTATTCCAACAGTGCTGAGCATTCCCACTGCTGCTATTCCTACACCATACAAACCAGCGAACATGTTCGATATAAATATTATTAAAACAATCGTCACAACAGGTATTGCTACAGATTGCATGCCTGTTGCCAACCCTGAAATCATTACTGTAGCGGGACCTGTTTCTCCGTCTTGTGCAATTTTTCTTATTGGAGCACCACCAGTGTAATATTCTGTTACTAATCCAACAATTATTCCACCAACGGATCCAACTAATACTGCAACCCATACACCTGAAGCAACTCCAACAAAATTGATTAAAAAATAGGCTGCAATGATAAATAGAGCTGCAGAACCTATAGTACCATAACGTAAGGCTATTTCTGGGCTTTTATCAGAAAAAAGCTTAACAGTTAAAATTCCAAGTATGGAGCAAATCAAACCTAATGAGGCTAATAACAAAGGGATAAATTGAAGCATATATTGATTCCCACCCAAACTAGTAATGGAAGCAGATGTCATTGAGGCAGCCAAAGCTATAGAAGCTATCATTGAACCACAATATGATTCAAATATATCAGAGCCCATGCCAGCAACATCACCAACATTATCACCGACATTGTCTGCAATCACCCCAGGATTTCTTGGATCGTCTTCAGGTATTCCTGCCTCAACCTTTCCAACAAGGTCAGCTCCTACGTCAGCACTTTTTGTAAAAATACCTCCACCAACTCTTGAAAACAACGCAACTGATGAAGCCCCCATTGCAAAACCTTCTATATAATGTATAGTTGTTTTATCGCCTGCAAAAAAATAAAAAAGTATACCAATACCAAATAAACCCATGGAGGCAACTGTTAGCCCCATAATGGATCCACCAAAAAAAGCGATATTAAGAGCGGATGATGCACCTTGATCATTTGCGGCTACTGCGGTTCTAACATTAGCTTTTGTTGCAGTGTACATTCCAATATATCCAGCTACACCAGAACATAAAGCTCCTAATAAAAAGGAACCTGCTGTTTCAACACCAAGAGAAAAATAGAGTGCAATTATGCATATTATACAGAAAATTGCTAAACGCTTATATTCAGAGGCCATGAAAACCATCGCACCTAAATGAATTTGATCACCAATTTCTTTAACTTTTCCACTTCCTTCAGAATTTTTTTGAACGTTTAAATAGACTAAATAAGCAGATAACAGCCCTAGAAGACCTAATGTGATTGGTAAAATTTCATTTAACATTATATTCTCCAGTATTATATTTTAAAATTGAAATTAATGGTGCTTGTTTTAATTGGATTATATATCACTGTAAAGTAATTATTAAAAATAATTATTTGTATAAAATGTTTAAGTAAATATGCGAGTTTATACATTTAAAGAGATAAACTAAATCTTTTTTTTTCAATGCCACACAACCTAGAGTATTCCTATTGTCTGGAAAACTACAATGTATAAAGATTGCACTTCCTTTATTTCTGATCGTTGGTTTTACATTATGTGAAATTACAATAATTATGTCATAAACATTATCTTCCCTCCACAACTTTTCATAATTAATCTTCTGAAATGAAAATTTTTTAATATTTATGTACTTATTATAATTTTTACTTTTAATATCATCACACCAACCACAATTTTTTGTAATTCGGTTTACTTTTAAAATATTCTTTTTCTTAAGTCTTGGTCTTAAAACTCTATCAGGTCTATAGTATATTGACGATAAATACCATTTTCCAATTGGTGTGGTTTTATCCCCCTCTATTTTTTTTTGGGCGCTATTGTGACCTCCTTGGCCTATTTGACATCTAAAAATTTTATTACCAACTTTTAAAAAATAATTTTTATTAAGGTATATAATTAGCCAATTGTTTGTCATATGTAATTGTAGATAATTTAATACAACAAAAAAACATATATTTTCCTAAAAAATAAGATTAGATTATCAGCAATATTTTTAGATTGCTTAACAATGATAGATAAAAAACAAACCTGGATTCAATCAATCTTTATTTATAAAGACATAAGGATGCTAAGAATTTTACTTCTAGGTGCAATAAGTGGTTTACCATGGGTTTTAATTGCAAGTAGTTTAAGTCTTTGGCTACAAGAAGAAGGGTTGAGTAGATCAACTATTGGATGGGCAGGTCTAATTTTTGGAGTTTACGCATTTAATTATTTATGGGCTCCTATAGTTGATAGAATACAAATACCTTTTCTATGCAAAAAACTTGGCCACAGAAGAGGTTGGATAGTTTTAATGCAAGTTTTAATTTTACTATGTTTGATAGTTTGGAGTTTTTTAAATCCAAGTCAAGATTTAGCTTTGTTAATTACTGTTGGTTTAATTATTGCTATTGCTTCAGCTACACAAGATGTAACTGTTGATGCTCTTAGAATTGAACAAATTAGTGAAAATGAAGAAAAGTTAATGGCAGCTGGTGCAGCAATGGCGGTTGTAGGTTGGTGGACTGGTTATAAATTAGGTGGTGTTGTCGCTCTATTAACAGCAGAGTTTTTTGAAAATTCAGGTATTAAAGACTACTGGCAAGCAACCTTCTTAGTTTTAGGCGTTGTGATAATTTTAATGAATATTTGTTTAATGTTTGTTCATGAAAAAAATGAAAATTATAAATTAGAAAAACAAAAAGAAACTGACAAAATCTTCTCAAGAAAATTTGGAAGTAATAATGTCTTGTCTAGCTCCTTTGGATATATAACTGGTACTATTGGGGGCCCTATAATTAGCTTCTTTAAAAAAAATGGATTTACAATAGCTTTAGGAATATTAGGTTTTGTTTTTTTATTTAAAATTGGTGAAGCATTTCTTGGTCGTATGTCAATTGTGTTTTATAATGAGATTGGATTTTCTAAAGAACAAATTGCAATTTATTCAAAAGGCCTTGGGTGGATTACTACTATTGTTTTTACATTATTAGGTGGTGTGATGGCAATGAGAACTGGAACCATAAAAACAATGTTCTTTGCTGGTGGATTGATGGCTCTTACAAATCTTCTATTTGCACTTTTAGCCTGGATAGGCAAGTCTAAGTTATTATTTGCAATTGCTGTTATTGCTGATGATATTGCGGCCGCATTTGCAACAGTAGCTTTTGTTGCATTTATTTCATTATTAGTTGACAGAACTTACACTGCTACTCAATATGCTTTACTTGCCTCCATAGGTACTGCTGGTAGAACAATTCTTGCTTCATCTTCAGGATCTCTTGTGGATTGGCTGAATGGAGATTGGAAAACATTTTTTATTTTAACTGCGATAATGGTAATTCCTTCTTTGATATGTTTGTGGCTAATAAGAAGTAAAATAAAGATCGGCGTTAAGTAACTTTTATTTAGTATATTACTTTATAATTCATGATAAAAATCTATAAATGAGCTATTGTATTTGATAAATTTTTATACTATCCGAGTATTTTTTTATAATAAAACCAACGTTAAATGAAGGTTCCTATGATTTTAAAAATTTTTTCAATTGATGAACTTAATTTTGAAAACGGATATAAAAATGGACTCTTAAAAATCAAATCTTTACCAATTTTTGATAAATCAATGATAATATTTTGGTTGCTAGGGCCCTTAATTTATCTTATTGAAAGGAGTCCCGCAGATATTTGGCTTAGCATTTTGGCAATAATTTTTTTAGGTAGGTCTTTTGTTAAAAAGGATTGGAGATGGGCTGATCAAACATGGTTCAAATTTGCTTTAGGATTATGGTTGGTTGGGTTAATTTCTGCTTTGTTTTCTTCAGATCCATATTTTACTTTTAGCCAAGGTTTTGTTTGGCTAAGGTTTCCACTGTATGCTATTGCTGTTCAAACTTGGCTGGCAAAAGATCGTGACATTAGAATTATTATGTTAATATCAATGTGTATAGGTATGTTAATTATGTGCTTAATTTTGTCTGCAGAACTTATCTTTGAACCACTTCATCCTGTTGAAGGAACAATAAAAACACGTTTAACATGGCCCTATGGTGATCTTGTTCCTGGAGGATATTTAGCAAAAGTTTCATTACCTTTATTCTGCGTTCTAATTGCTGTGGCAGTAAATAAATTATCAAAAATTTCTTTTACTTATGGGCTTTTAGCATTAATACCGTTAGGTTTCTTGTTCTTGACTGGTGAACGAACAAATACTTTTCTTAGAGTTTGTTCTGGTGCTATGGCAGCATTTTTTTGGAAACCTAAATATTTAGCTTTATTAATATTATTTTTTATCAAAATTATTTCTATCGTTTTTATTTTTCTAGTTAAACCTGAACTTGGAAATAGGTTCACAGAGAAATTTTATGAAAGCCTTCCTATGGTAAGTGTGAATTCAGGTCATTGGGGCACATGGAGAAGTGGAATTCAACAGGGGTTAGAAACGCCAATTATTGGAGTAGGACCAAGTGGAACTAGAAAAACGTGTGTCAATTTACCAAAAGAGACTCCAGAATGGTTGCCTGGAAGAAATCTCTGCGCCAATCATCCACATAATTTCTACATTCAAATCTTTGCAGAAACTGGTTTAATTGGATTGTTTTTTGGTTTAGGGATGATAATTTCTATTGTTGTTAGTTGTTACAGAGGTAGATTATCAGACTCTAGATGCCCAATGCTAGCAACTGCGTTTGTAGTTCCATTTGGTATTTTTTTTCCAATTCAACAATTTGGGAGTTTTTATGGCCAATGGAACAACCTATTTATTTGGTTTGCTATTGCATTTGCGCTAAGTCAAATACAAACAACAATAAAATCAAAGTAAGATTTTAATTTAATATCCTCGTTCTAATTTGGTCTAATTGTTTGGAAGATTTTGACGCGTAATGTTTAAAGTTTTTCCATGATAATTTTTGGTATTTTTCCAATTTTTTTTCACTTTTCATCATAGAAAAAAGAGCATCCTCGAGTTTTTTCGTATTAATATTTTTAATTATAATACCATTTGACCCTATTATTTCCGGAATACCCCCAGATGATGTGGTGATTACAGCTGCACCATTACTCATTGCTTCAGCTACAACTAATCCATATGGTTCCTCCCATAATGAGGGGACAACAACAATTGAGGCTTCTTTCATTTTATTTTGAACTTCTTTATTATTTAAATAACCACTAAAGTAAGCTTGACTGCCAATATTTAAAAATTTTTGCCTGCAGTTTTTTGCAAAATTAGACTTTTCATTTGATAACCCTAATTGTGATGAACCTACTATACAAAATTTCCAAAAAGGTAATTTTGCAGCTATGTTTTCTACAACTTTTATAAATAGTTTAATTCCTTTTTCCTCGACTAATCTTCCTACAAATAGTACTTCTTTTTTTTTTAATGGAAAATTTTTTAAATTTCTATCTACACCATTATATAAAACAGAAACGTTGGCAGGGTTATAATTAATCCCAGTCAAAAATTTTTTCTTTATATATTCACTTACACATAATATTTCTCTTGCATTTTCTAAAATTTTTTTTCTTTCCAAAATTGTCTTAGAACCTGACATCTCAAGCGGATTATTATGAAAAAAAATAGTTACTGGTAAATTTATTTTCAATTTTTTAATTACATAGTGAAATAACACTGGCCTGTTATGTATTTCAATTAATTGTTTAGGATCATTATCTTTATTAATTTGATTACACATTTGTTCTGCTAAATGAATATTTTTACTTTTCAGGAAGTTGATTGAATTATTTATTGGGATAAAGTTATTCACTTTTGCAGGATTTTTAACCTTTCTTCCAAAAATTCTTATATTTTTTTTAAATTTACTGTGATTGAAATTATTTAAAATTGTTATTGCCACAGATGATAATTTTTGCTCATCAAACTGTTCTTTATAGGGTATAAGAATATTGATTTTCATATTTAAAATAAGTTTAATTTAAGATGATTATATTAAAATACTAAATTTTGTTTTAATTTAAAGTGTATTTTATAAAATAAGGAAAGTAAAATTGCAAAATGTAATATGTATGAAATGGGGTGAAAGATATAGTTCTATCTTCGTAAATAGACTATTTACTTCAATTCAAAAACATACAAAAAAACCTACAACACTGCATTGTTTTACTGACAATCCAATTGGTATAGATAAAAATATAAAATGTTATCCACTTCCACATATTAATTTACCAGAAAAGATATCAAAAACACCTTGGAGAAAAATTAGTGTTTGGCAATACCCATTATTCGATTTTATGGGAGATTTGTTATTTTTAGACCTAGACCTTGTTGTAACAGGAAATTTAGATCGTTTTTTTGATTATCACCCTGGCAAGTTTTGCGTAATTGAAAATTGGACACAAATTGGTCAGAAAATTGGTAACACAAGTTGTTTTAAATTTCCTACAGGTAAATATGATTTTGTTTTTAAAAAGTTTCAAAACAATCCATTTAAAATTTGGAAAAAATTTCACATTGAACAAACTTATTTAAGTCATGAAATTAATGATCAAATTTTTTGGCCCTCTGGGTGGTGTAAAAGTTTTAAACATAACCTACTTCCAAGTTGGCCCCTTAGAATATGGAAACCAGCAAAACTACCGGCGGAAACAAGTATAGTTGCTTTTACAGGTAAGCCTGATCCAGACGACGTTATACAAGGAATTTGGCCAGTTAAAAAGTCACAGTTTTATAAAAAAATTTACAAACAATTAAAAACGCCAAAATGGGTTTCAGATAATTGGTCTTAAATCTGTCAAATTAAATTTATGGGGTTTTTATTTATAAAAGCTTTTATTGCTAAAAAATAACCGTTAAAAAACTTTTCGTATGCTTCATGGGAAACGTACCCAATATGGGGAGTAAGAATAGTATTTTTGGTTTTTCTAAGAATATGATCTTCAGGTAACGGCTCTTGATCATAAACGTCTAATGCTGCAAATGAAATTGTTCCATCATTCAAGGAATCTATCAAATCCTGCTCCTTTATAATTGGCCCCCGGCTTGTGTTTACAATTATAGATTCTTTTTTCATTTGTCTTAATTTGTCTTTATTAATAAAGCCTCTAGTTCTCTCAGATAATCTTGTATGAATTGTTAGAATATCTGAAAGTTTGAACAAGTCTAAACTAGAAACATATTCAATATTAATTTTATCACATTCTTCTTTTTTTAAATTATGGCTCCAAGCAACAACTCTCATTCCAAAGGCTTTGGCATAATTAGCAACCTGTCGTCCTTGTTTTCCTAGTCCAAATATTCCTAATGTATTTCCTTTTAATCCTCTTCCAATAGTTGTTTGCCATTTACCATTTTTCATATTTTGAATTTCAACCTGTAATCCTCTCCAACTATTCATTATAAGTGCCCATGCTAATTCAGCCGTAGAATGAATTTTGGTATCAGTACCACAAAAAATTATATTTCTTTTTTTTAATGCATTGATATCTACTGATGCGTTCCACATACCACTTGTAATTACTAACTTTAAATTCGGAAGTTTATCAATTAACTCTTCTGGAAGTGGGGTTCTTTCTCTCATTAAACATAAAACATCATATTTAGATAAAATTTTAAATAAATTTTTTTCTTTTCCAATATATTCGTTAAAAATATCTAATTCTATTTCTTCACTCAATTTGTCCCAATTAGTAAAAATGTGTGATACGTTCTGGTAGTCATCAAGAATTGCAACATTTAATTTTTTTTTAATCCTCATTTAGTTGCTCCGTACCCAGCTATTCTTCCAAAAACTGCTCCAGAGGTTAATCCTGAACCTCCGGGATAACCATTAAAAAAAACTCCACCTACTAGTTCACCACAAGCAAACAAACCACATATTGGCTTGTTGTTTATATTTAGAACCGATCCATTATCGTTTATTTTTAATCCTCCATATGTGAAAGTGATACCTCCTGTTACAGGAAAAGCTCTAAATGGGCCCTGGTCAATTCTTTGAGCCCAATTAGATTTCTTAATACGTAGATCTAGAGTTGACTTGCCATCAAGAATAGTCGGGTCAAAAGTTGTGTTTAAATCCACTGCATTGTTATATTCAACTATTGTTTTTTTTGTTTCAATTTTATCTACTCCATACATTTTTTTAATAAGTTCATCGATAGTTTCACCTTCAACAAAATGAGCATCGTGAAACCTATATTCCTCATAAAGCAAGTCAAAAACTTTACTATCAAAAATTTGCCAAGCAAAATTATTTGGTTGTTCTAAAACCTTTCTTCCATATTGGGCGTAGGTGTAATTCCTAAAATTTTTTCCTTCATCAAGAAATCTTTGACCTTTTTCGTTGATCATAATACCTA
>MDTG01233002.1_pt1 | contig 11295 bp, 12 predicted proteins | sample 811421 | NCBI WGS metagenome assembly MDTG01 (sample SAMN05326645, study PRJNA326480) | marine metagenome | isolation source: seawater | place: Pacific Ocean: South East | collected 2011
TGGAAAGATCAAACAAATATCCTTGCAACAGATTATTTAATGCAAATTAAAGATATTGGAGTTTCGAGAATAATTTATACTGATATTGAACGAGATGGGACTTTAACAAGTCCCAATTTCGAAGAAACTATAAAAATTGTTAAACTTCTTGAAAATAAAATTCCAGTTGTAGTCTCAGGAGGCGTAGGATCTATAAATGATATAGTCACAGTAAAAAAACACCCGGAATACTTTGAAGGTGTAATAGTTGGCAAAGCAATATATGATGGACGTTTGTCGGTGTCGGGAAATATAATTAACTTATTAAGCTAATTTTAAATGCTGAAAAATAGAATAATACCTTGTTTAGATGTCAAAAATGGAAGAGTGGTTAAAGGTATAAACTTTGTTGATTTAAAAGATGCAGGAGATCCAGTTGAGCAAGCAAAAATTTATAGTGACGGCGGAGCAGATGAAATTTGTTTTTTAGATATTACAGCTTCTAATGAAAATAGGGACACAATTTATGAAGCTGTTAAGAAAACTTCAAAAAAATGCTTTGTACCTTTAACTGTTGGTGGAGGCGTTAGAAATATTGAAGATATTAATAAATTACTAAATTGTGGCGCAGATAAAGTATCAATTAATACAGCAGCTGTTCAAAGTTCAAAAGTAGTCGTTGAAGGTTCAAAAAAATTTGGATCTCAGTGTATAGTTGTTGCAATTGATGTAAAAAAAAAAGGTGATAAGTGGGAAGTTTTTACTCATGGTGGAAGAAATTATACAGGAATTGATGCAATAGAATTTGCTAAAAAAATGGAAGACAATGGGGCAGGTGAATTACTAGTTACTTCTATGGATAGAGATGGAACGCAAGCTGGTTATGATATTCATTTGATGTCAAAAATATCTTCTAAAGTAAACATACCATTAATAGCATCTGGTGGAGTTGGTAATTTAGATCATTTAGTAGATGGTATTAAGTTAGGAAATGCCAGCGCAGTTCTAGCAGCATCAATATTTCATTATGGAAAATATAGCATTAAGGAAGCCAAAGAATATTTGAAATCCAAAGATGTATTAGTTAGAATATGAAATGTTGAAAGGAATTGAAGATCTAATAAAAATCATCAGAGATCGAAAAGATAGACCTAAAGAAAATTCATACACCAATAAACTTTTAATTGATAGAAAGTTATGTCTCGACAAAGTTAAAGAAGAAATTGAAGAATTAATTGAATCTGTAGAAAAAAATTCAAATAAAATTCATGAAGCTGCAGATGTTTTGTATCATTTGTTTGTTTATTTAGAAGCAAATGACATTAAGATAGAAGATGTTATTAAAGAATTAGAAAAAAGAAAAAAATAAAAATATGGGAAAGATAAAAATCATTTTTTATTTAATTTTAGCATATGTTATTTACAAAGGGGCAGTTGCAATAAAGGATTTTGAATTAGGATTAGGTAAAAAAGTAGAAGAAATTGAAAAAATGGTTGATCTTGAAAAAGATGTAGAGATTTTAGGTGTTAAAACTGAAGTTATAGGCCTCTTGATGTATTTAGGTGATCCACTTGAATTAAACGAGCATTTATTTGCCAAATCAAAATCTAAATGTTTAAAAATGAAAGAAATTGCAGAGCAAACTTCCAATGCCTACTATGAGTGTGCTAAAGTTAGTGCAATTGTTAAAGCAGGAAAAATAGTTAGTGTTATAGAAGAAATTGAGGTTTTAGAATGAAATATGATGACAATAATGTTTTTGCAAAAATTTTGAGAGGAGAAATACCTTGTAAAAAAATTTATGAGGATGATTTTATTTTGTCTTTTTATGATATTAATCCCCAAAAAAAAATTCATGCTTTAGTAATTCCAAAAGGAAAATATATTGACTTAGATGATTTTTCTTCAAGAGCAACTCCAGAGGAGATGGTTGGATTGCTAAAAGGTATTAATATTGTAGCTAAAAAATTAGGAATATCGGTTGATACTGGCAAAGGTTATAGAGCATTAGCGAATATTAGTGAAGATGGAGGCCAAGAAGTTCCTCATTTGCATTTCCATTTATTTGGTGGTGAAAAAGTTGGAAAAATGGTTCAGTGAGAACTGAAGTTCAAAGAAATTATTTGGAAATAAATTCTTTAAAAGATCTTTTTCCTGCAGTTAAACCCAATGATTTTTGCAATGTTCAATTAGTTAGTCCACCTGACTTTCAATTAAATAAGTTCTTTTATAAACAAATAGGAAAAAATTATAGATGGATAGATAGACTTAGTTGGAGTGATAAAAATTGGATTAATTATGTTACAAGTCCTAATATTAATACTTATATTTTAAAATTTAAAAATGAATTAGCCGGTTTTTTTGAACAAATAATTCATATACAAGAAAATAATTGTGAAATTGCTTATTTAGGAATATTACAGGAATATATTGGAAGTCAATATGGTGGATTTCTATTAACAGAAGCTATCAGAAAGTCTTTTTTAAATAATATTAATAGAGTATGGGTTCATACTTGCTCTTTAGATCATAAAAATGCTTTAGCAAATTATTTAGCAAGAGGAATGAAAGTTTATAAATCTGAAAAGATAATTTTGAATTTAGATTAATCTCTTTCTGGAAGTTTAAAAATATTTTTATTAATTTTATTATTAATTTGCAAATTGTATATATAAGTTACAACTAAGTTTTGGTATATATCTTCAGTTTGCCAGCCCACTATTTCGTAATTTTTCTTATTAAAAAAAAAATTTATTTCATTATTTTCATTTTTTATGGTGTACTTATAATATTGATTGTTAACCAATTTACCTGTTAAACCTTGTATTTCATTTAGTATGTACTTTTTATCTAATAATAAATTAAAAGGAGTTCTTTCCAAAGCATAGTGATAATATTGATTATTTTTATTTTTAATTACTAGAAATTTTCCATTTGATACTAATTTTTTACTATTTTTAGATATATAAGAACAATTAATTTTTTTTGGATATTCTATAATGCATTTACCATTTTCAGTTTTTCCGTTTATGGTTTGCTTAAATTTAAAACTTAAATTATTAATTTTTTTAAAATTATTTACGATATGTTGTTTTTCTGAGGACTGAATATTAAAACTAAAAAATAAAAAAAATAATATTAAAATTATTATTTTTATCATTTAAGAATTTCTCTTTTCCCAACATGATTTGGTTTACTAACTTCACCATTAGATTCCATCATATCTATAATTCTAGCTGCTCGATTATAACCAATTTGAAGTTTTCTTTGCAAAAATGAAGTAGAAGCTTTTCCTTCTGATTTAATTAAGTCAAGTGCAGTTATATATAAATCATCTTGATTTTCATTATTGTTCGAACTTGACGTATTTTCTTTTTCGTCTGCAAAATTTAATATTTCATCTACATAATCCGGTTCTGCTTGAGATCTTAAAAAATTATTTATTTTTTCAATTTCATTTTCTGATACATATGGAGCATGAATTCTTACTATTCTGTTTGCAGAAGACATATAAAGCATATCTCCTTTTCCTAATAATTGCTCCGCACCTTGTTCACCTAATATAGTTCTACTGTCAATTTTAGACGTAACTTGAAATGAAATTCTAGTAGGAAAATTAGCTTTGATAGTTCCAGTAATAACATCTACGCTTGGTCTCTGAGTTGCCATTATTATATGAATACCTGCTGCTCTTGCCATCTGTGATAATTTTTGAATGTATCCTTCAATTTCTTTGCCAGCTACTAACATTAAATCTGACATTTCATCAACAATTACAACTATATACGGCATTGATAATTTGTGTTTTAAATTATAACCATCAATATTTTTAACACCAACTTTTGTCATTAATCGGTATCTACTTTCCATTTCTTTTACTACCCAGCCCAAAACCGAAGTTGCTCTTTTGGCTTCAGTAATTACAGGACATAATAAATGAGGAATGCCCTCATAAGCAGATAGTTCAAGCATTTTTGGGTCTATCAAAATAAATTTACATTCATCTGGGGTATGTTTGTATAATAATGAAAGTATAATAGTATTTATACAAACAGACTTACCTGACCCAGTAGTTCCCGCAATCAATAAATGTGGCATTGTTGATAAATCACTAGTTATTGGAACTCCAGAAATATTTTTTCCAAGTGCAATAGGAAGCTTAATTTCTTTTTTAAGAAAATTATCATGAGTTATTATTTCTTTAAGATAAACATTTTCTCTAGATAGATTTGGTAGTTCAATTCCTATAGTATTACTACCAGGTATTGTAGCTATTCTAGCCGACTCAGAACTTGTATTTCTTGCTATATCTTCAGAAAGATTTATTATTTTTGAAACTTTTACTCCTGCGGCCGGTTCAAATTCATTTAAAGTAACAACTGGTCCATGGCTTATTTTTTTAACTTTACCCTCAACACCAAAATCTAATAAAATTTTTTCTAAAAAATTTTCATCATTTTTTTCATTTAATGTTTTTTTATCCTTTTCTTTTTTAGAAGGTGTTGCTAACAACTTAACCGAAGGAAGTATAAATTTTTTTGATTGATTTTTATTTTCAGGTATATTTTTTGTAAAAGGTAAATCTTCTTGAAATAGTTTGTCATTGTTATTTTTTTCAATACTCGATTCATTTAAAATATTTTCTGTTGAAATACTTTTGTTTATTTTATTATTTTTTGATAAATTAATAATAAACTTACAAAAATTAATAATAGATTTTAAATTAAAGTTTATACTAACTAAAAAGATTCCAAGAATAAGTATTATAAGTAAATAATAAGAAACATAATTATTTATATTTATTAAAGATATTATAAATCCACTATATAAAAAATTTCCTATAAAACCACCATTGCCATTAATTGCTAACCAAAATGAGTTAGGGAAGAAAGAAGAAAAAAAGATTGAACCAATAATACAATATAAAATTGTAAAAAATAAATTTTCAATAAGAATTAAAATTTTTTTTGTTTTAAATATATTTATTCCTGTAAAAAAAATAGTGAATGGAATCAAAAATGAAATTAAGCCCATTGACTGAAAGAAAATATCAGAAATAAAACTTCCCTTAGAACCCAATAAATTATTTATTTCTGTATTTTCAGGAAAAATAAAATTAGGATCATCTGGGGAATAGCTTAATAAAGAACTTATCAACAAAATTGACAATATGATTAATGTAGCGCCTATTAATTCGACAGCTTTCTTAATAGTAAAATCGATAGTTTTATTAGCAATTTGTTTTATATTCATTTTAATATGAATCAGATTTGTCACTTTGTATCATTTAATTTTTGTTGTTAAAATTAAATTTTATTATGAAAATTTGCTTAATAGGTAACAGTCTATCCAATCTGGTTTTAGCCAAAATATTGTTGAATAAAAAAATAAAAATTGACCTTTTTTACAATGGATTTAATACAAAAGAAAAAACATCTAGATCAATTAGTATTTCAAAAGACAATATTAATTTTTTTAATAAAAATATTTTTAAATTAAATAAAATAAGTTGGCGTATAGATAAAATAAAAATTTTTAATGAAAAAAACAAAAAAAATGAATTACTAAATTTTAAATCATATAATAACACACCTTTTTCTATTGTTAAATATAACGATCTTATTAAAAAAATTAATAATCAATTAAAAAATAAAAAAAATTTTCGAAAATATAAAATTAAAAAAAATTTATCTTATTCAAAAATTTTGAAAAAAAAATATCATTTAATAATTAATTCTGAAAAAAATAATAAAATAACAATGAACTATTTTTCTAAAAGGATAAAAAAAAGTTACCATAGTACCGCTTATTCAGTTACAGCTGAGCATAGCAAATGTATAAATAGAACAGCAATACAAATATTTACTAAAATTGGACCCATAGCTTTCTTGCCAATATCAAATTCAAAAACTTCTATAGTTTTTTCAGTGTTAGATAAAATAAAAAAATATAATGAAGATGAAATTAGAGAATATATAAAAAAATATAATACTATTTATAAATTGAAAAATTTTAATAAAATTGAAAAATTCAAATTAGAATTTTCTTATCCTAGAAATTATTATTTTGATAACATTTTATTGTTTGGTGATTCATTACATCAAGTCCATCCACTTGCTGGGCAAGGATTTAATATGATATTGCGTGATATTAAAATTTTATCTGAATTAATTGATAATAGATTAAATTTAGGTTTGCCAATAGATTCAAGTATACCAAGGGAATTTGAATATAAGTTAAAGCATTTAAATTTTATTTTTGCGCATGGAATAGATTTTATTCACGAATTTTTTAAACTTGATAATAAACTTGAAAATTATTTTTCGAAAAAAATATTTAAATATTTAAATACTAACAAATTATTTAATAAATATGCTTCTAAGTTTGCTAATCAAGGTATTGGCTGATAATTATTGAATTGTTTTAATACTTGGGCTGTCTACCAAATATGTATTTAAAATTTCTTCTAATTTTTTTTTTCTAGTATTTAGATCAATACTTTCTAAAAGAATTTGTTTTTCTTCCAAAGAGAATGGTGACGCCATTGAAAGAGTGTTAATTGTTTGATCTAAGCTTTGTTTTTCCAATTCCTTCCAATTAATTACATATCCTTGTTTTTTAAATAAAGATTTTAAATTTTTAAAAATAAGTTCTAAATCTGAAAATTTAATTTTTTCTGGGATTTTATTTAAATCTTCCAAAAAATTATTGAAAGTTATTTTACATTCCCTATAAAGTTTATTATTTTCAATTTCTTCAATTATTCTAAATCTCGTGATTCCATTTAAAATAATTATATAACGATTATCATCTGTTTCATTAAAACTAGTAATTTTTCCCAAACAACCTACATCATATAAATCAGGTTTTTCAACTTTTCCTGATTTTTTTGGTTGAACCATCCCAATCATTCTATGGCTTTTCATGCAATCATCTACCATTTGAACATATCTCGGTTCAAAAATATTTAAGGGTACAGTTGTTTCAGGAAAAATGATAAAATTTGATAAAGGAAATACAGGAACAGTATTTGGAAAATTATCAGCTTTTTTCATAAATAATTTTATCAACTTTAGCCGCTAATATAAAATCATTCTCATGTAAGCCTTTTATTGCGTGTGTAAAAACTTTAATTTTTGCATAACCCCATCCAAAAAATATGTCTGGATGATGTCCTTCCTTTTCTGCAATATTACCAACTTCATTCACAAATTTTTGACTTTCAGAAAAATTTTTAAAAGTAAATTTTTTTTCTAAAAAATATATTTCATTATGATCTTTTTTTACATCCCATCCATCGACTTTTTTTAAATACTTATGTATTTCAGAAATTTCCAGTGGAGGAATTCCGCCTCGACAAGGAGTACAATTTTTATCTTGTAAATTATCCATATGTTTTATTGTAATTAAACACTTATTTTTAGTCAATCAGAAAAATTTTCATGTAACACTGTGTTGTGATGTTTTTAGAAAGAATGATATATATATTGATCTACTAAAAAACAATTTATGAATCAATCATTACTCAAAGTTTTTACTATAAATTTTTTAGTTTTTTTAATTTGTATTATAATAATAGAAATTTTTTTTGGTTTTTGGTTTTCTGAACATGGTTTTGGTCCTTATATGCGTGAACACAGACTTAAAAAAAATCATGTTATTCTTTCTTATAATAATATCAAATATGATTTTTTTTATAAAAGAAATTATCATGGCTTTAGAGGAGAAGAAATAGATCCTTCTGAAATTGAAGCTGTAATAATTGGGGGAAGTACAACAGATGAAAGATATAAACCTATTGAATTTACTATAGCTGAAAACTTAAATTTATTGTTAAAAAAAAAAGGCTATGATTTTAAAATAACAAATGCTGGTATTGAAGGACAGAGTACATATGGGCATATATTTAACTTTAAAAATTGGTTTTCAAGGTTAAAAAATTTTTCACCAAAATTATATATTTTTTACATTGGAATTAATGATTTTAGTTTTGGTTCTGATCAAGACGAATATTCAAATTATGAGACAGAGGGAAATATAATAAATCCACAAATTAGTGAAGTTATTTTTGATTATATTAAAAATAGCAGTTTTTTTATTGATAAAGCTAGAATATTAAAACAAAAATATTATTCAAGTAATAGAATAGTCAAATATGACCATGAAACGTATTTAAAAAATTTAAAAAATTTTGAATATATTAATTATGAAGAAGCTTTAAAAATACATGATGTTAAAAAATTAAAAATAAAACATAAAAAAATAATTACAAAATATCTAAGTAGAGTTAAAATTTTAAACAATTATGTTAAGAAAAAAAAATCCACAGCAATATTTATCAATCAAGTTCTAGCCAGTGGTAATAAAAATGAAACATTGTTTATTCTCAATTATTCATTAATAGAATATTGTCAAAAGATAAACATGCATTGCATTGATCTAGCTTCTAAATTAGATGGAAAATTTAATTACTGGTCAGATGGTTTACACACAACAGGACTAGGATCCAAAATTATAGCTGAAACTGTAATTGATGATTTAATAAAAATTATAAAGAAAAAAAATGTATTTAAAACTAATTATTAGTCATTTGGAGCGGGCAATGGGACTTGAACCCACGACCTTCTCGTTGGCAACGAGACGCTCTACCACTGAGCTATGCCCGCTTATTAAAAGTTAATATAAATAAACGTTTTTTTTAATTCAAGCAATGTTAAAATATTAATTTTTAAGTAATTATCAAAACTATAACAGTTAGTTATTAACTATATTAAATAATATTTGATTAAGAGAAATATTTTTTGAAATGATTTTAGAATTTTTTGAAAATGGTTTTTTGTGTGCAAAAATTATTGAATTTCCTTGATTAATATTATTTATTTCTAGCTTACTACTTATTCTTGCGTCATGATCTGAAAATAAAATTATTTCTAAACTATCATACAATTCTTTTTTTTTAATTTCGTTAATAAAATCGTCTAAAATTTTTACTAAACATTTTTTTTCTAAATTGTGTCTTATTCTTTTTTGCTCTAAAGAAATTTTATTAAAATCAATACCCTTTTTTCCATCGTACTCACAATTTTTATCAAAACCATAAGGAACATGTGGAACTAACAAATGTGCAAATATTAAATTAGAGTTTACATCATTTATACTTTTTAATATTTGACTAAAAATATATTTTATTGATGCTTTTTCACCCTCAGGATCTAATAAACTATCAATTAATCTAATTTCTCTTAATAGTCTCCAAATAAAATAACTTATAATTGAATTATTATTTTTATAAACAGAAATATATTTCGTAATTGAAGTATTTTTAAATCCATTCAAAAAAAATAACTCTTTATCAAATGGATTAAATTGGTAACATTTAATTACTTTTTTATGATCACAAAAATTGATAAACATTGACTGGTGAACAATAATATTATTATGGTTTTCTAAATCAAAAAATTTATTTTTTATTAGATCATTTACAACAAAATAATTTTTAGACTTTTTCATAAATTGAATTTCTTTGTTTTTATTAATATTTAAATAATCTTCCTTATTTAAAATAAAATTCAATGCAGATGATAATGATTTGTCTGTGTCCCTGTATAGTGAAATTGCATTAGTATATACATCAAAGTTATTTCTTAAAAAATTACTTACTATAAAATTATCTGTCGTTTTGCCATTTACTACATCTGAATCAACGCTTCCAATTCCAGACATTTCATCAAAAATCAATACCAGCCGCTTTGGGTATTTTACTTGAATTTTTTTAATTTTATTATTTGTTTCAATATTTGGAAAATTTGAAAAATTTTTAGAATAATCCAAACAGTTAAAAATAAAAGTAGTAATTAAGAATGAAAATATAATTTTAATTCCATTTTCTCTAACGATATAAAAAACTATAAAAATTAAAATTGCAAAAAGTATCAAAAATAAAAAAGCATTTTTGTATACATTTCTAAAATCAATTATTTCTGTAATAATATTTGAGAAAGGCAATAAACCTAGATTTTGATCAATACCGTATAATGTAATTAAAGTAATCCAAAAAAATATGAATGAAAATTTTTTTTTTGAATAAAATCTAAATATTTTTATGTGAAGAATTAATGGTAGAATAAAAAACGCTAAAAATAAAATTGAAATATCTAAATAATTAAGATTTCCTCTAAATACCCATACTGGAAATAAACCAACAATACCATAAAGTTTATATAGATTTATACTCATAAATAACTCTATCTGATTCAGACAATTTGAACTTGTTAGTTATTTCTGCATTTTTTGTTAAATGCTTTTCAAAAATTTCTTCAGAATAATCATGATAAATATCTTCTTTAGTTAAAAGCATTTTTTGAACAGTTTCATCATTTTTGGGAACAAATTCTAATAAACCAAATTTTCCATAATTTAATATCCACTTTATAAATTCAGTTAATGGAATGTTTTTACCTATAATTAGATGATGCTCTATAGCTAAAGCAATCACAGCATCACACTTAAATCTATCTGCAAATCCTTTTCTTTCATTTTGCATCCATCCCTGGTTTGGACTTGGATCAACAAGATTTATATATAGTGGTAAAAAACTAATATTATTTTTTTTTGATATTTCATAAGCATCAATTAAAGCATTATAATCATAATCAATACCAACGACTTCATTTGCGCCATTATTTAAAGCAATTCTGCTAAATGAACCGTTATTACAACCTATATCTATTAATTTTTTTGGTTTTATTTTTTTAACAAAATTTTCCACGATTTTTTTTTTTTCATCTAAGTTCTTTTCATTATAAGTATTCTCTTTTTCATATTTTTCCCAAATAGAGGATTCCTTTTTAAATTGAAGTTTGCTTATCCAAGACTTAAGTTGAATAAGTAATGAAAGATAAGAATTTTTTTTAAGCTTTTTAAGTTTATTTTTCCTATTTACCATAATTTTAGGATTTTTAATATCTTGTTCTAAATATTTGGACTGTAACACTACATGACTAAGAATATTTAAAGATAACTTATTTTTAAAATTTAAAATTTTATTTAAAGAAATAGTATCTATGCCTTCCATTGAACCTCTAAAAAATTGATTGTGATGAATACCTTTCAAATGGCCCAATAAAAGTGGATTTAAAAAGTTTTCACAAAACTGTTTATATCCAGTCCAGTATTCGCCTTCTTCATATTTTTTTATAGATAATAAATCTATAAAAATTGGCTTCCCCTTTAAAAATTGGATATTAAATGCAGAAGCATCCCTTAATACACAGTCGTTTTGTAGTAAATATATTTGAAAATTTAAGTGATGCAAA
>MDTG01353576.1_pt1 | contig 11295 bp, 8 predicted proteins | sample 811421 | NCBI WGS metagenome assembly MDTG01 (sample SAMN05326645, study PRJNA326480) | marine metagenome | isolation source: seawater | place: Pacific Ocean: South East | collected 2011
CCTCAAATAAAGCGTGAATAATAAATTTCAGTTATTTTAAACAACTACCCAATAATAAAAAGCCAATTAAAATTTAATTGGCTTTTTATTTGCTAAAAGTACTTTTTATTTAAGTGTACTAGAGCGGTAGGTATTATTGTTTAACCAGCTTGGTAGTTCTACTGTTGGAACTGTGCCGTTTTGGTTGATATTGGTTTGGTGGTAAGAGTGTTGGTTCCAAATACGCGTTGCATTTTTCCAAGGTTTGCTGTTATCTGCAGCACCAAACACAGTTACACCATTGTTAATGCTATAGCGGCTATCGTAATTGTTAGAAACAGTAATCAGCTCGGCATTATTATCGCCAGCTAAGTCAACCACAATTGGGTACTCCCACAAAGAACCAGTTGAGTTATTAACTAGCGATAGCACTTCACCATTAAGACCATTTAAAACTCTGACGGTTAAATTGTCCTGTACGATCACTTCATCAATACCATCACCATTAAAATCATAAGCACTAATACCTAATTTACCACTCCATTCATCACTATTAGGAACAGACCATACCAACTGGCCATATTCATCATACATAGATACTGCAGTGTAACCTGCATGTACGATTCCAATACTGTTAGCGCCCAAAAAGTTCGATACTGCTTGGGCGCCACCACCTGGAGATAAAACAGTATCAACTTCCCATTTAACGTTACCGTCGTCTTCAAGTGCCACAATGCGGCTTGTACTTGATGTTGGTCCTGACGGAATAGATAAAATAATTTCAGGCTTTTGATCGTTGTCTAAATCAGCTATAGAGGAGAACCATACACTACTCTCTCCAGTATATGACCAAAGATTAGCGCCATTACTATCTAACAATTGGCCTCTACTTAAAATCTCCTGAACATCATCATTATTTGAATCAAAAATTGTATATGTAGGTGACCAATTAACATTAAATAATGAGCCAGTTTCATAATTATAAACAGCATCACCAAGCGTAAACTCTAAAGAGCCATCGTTATCAATATCAGCAATAGCAATATTACTGGCAGTTTTCCAGCCAGAATTAACTTTAGCTATTTGTTTTATTGCCACACCATTGTTATCTATAACAGATACAAAATCTTCAAACCTGCTTGAAGCAATAATTTCAACTATACCATCATTGTTAAAATCTGCGGCAGCAACTGAGTATGACGCATCAGACATAATTGCACCCTGAGAATAATCCCAAAGCTCGCTGCCATCAATGCCGCTTAAAGCTCTCACTACACCATTATTGAAACTACCTTTTCTAAATGTAACTACTACAACATCAGCAACATCATTGTTATCAATAACACTATCGCCATTATCGTCATTTAGCTGTACAACAATTGGAGTTGCCATTACTTGGTTGTATTCAGGCATAAAGTCGCTTGAATTCCAGCTCCACTTTTGTGTCATTGCAAACGGTGCTATAGGTTGAGCCTTAGACGGTAAGGCACCATCAAATTCTCCACCAAGTAACGCCATTGAACCATAAAAACTTTTGCCTATAATAGGCATTTTGGCTGTACCATAAACACATCTAATATCTGCATAAGGAGCTAAAACAACACCTTGCCAACGGTTACCTTTAATGTCTAGTTTTTCTGCATTAGTAAAGTTAAATACTGTTTTGGTTGCATGATTGCGTAAACGCCAAAAGCTTTTACCTTTTACATTAACATTGTCGTCGCCTGTAATATTAAATATAACTGTTGCATCAGCAGGAATATCCCACACTTTAAAAGTGTGAGCTTTAGCGAATTGGCGAGCATCTAAATTAAATACTTGAGTATCAGAGCTGCCATCACCTTGTAAGTAAAGGCCACCCCATTTGCTTTGAACTGTTCCCGTAGCATCAAGCTTACCTAAGTCAGCACTTAAATCTTTGTAATATTGTTCTTGCTCATCAAAATTAAATGGCATGGCCGATTCATCTTGATTAGATAAAATTTGAGAGCCACGTTCCATTCCCCAACGTACGCTCCAACTTACATCAGTACCACCACCAGCGATCATACTGCCCACAAATTGGCGCCCTATTTTATAATCGATGCTTGATTCACTGATCAAGTAGTATTCACTTGGGTTAGACGGGCGTAAAAAGCCTACGCTATAACCTTTTATGTCGATTTTACCAGCTGCTATTACACCATCAGCTCTACCAATATTTGATTTAAAATCGTCAAAAACAAATGCTGAGAAATCATTGGCTACACCTAAGTCAGCAGCCAGAGTTGATGAGCTGGCTAAAGTAAGTGCAATTACAGCACTTAATTTCTTAAATTTAAGTAAAGAGTTTGTCATTTTATCCCTTAAAAATGAAAGTGCTGTGTAGGCACCCAATTGATGTTGTTGATTTAACGAAAGCCGCTTTTCGCAATGTTTGTGTGGACATTATATATACAAAAAGCTCAAAAAGGAACAAAAACACTACGAAAGTACCAATTTTTATACTAAAAATTAAGAGCAAGAATAAAAATCAATAAGTTACAACTATCAAAAACAAAAAATAAAGATTAATTGACTAGCGCATGTTGCTAAAATGTTAACTTAATTGATTTTACCCTTTGCTCAAAGACTAGAAACTTTAGCTAGTTTTAAATACTCTTATCTTAAGGAAAACGAAATTGAAAAAGGAGATAATTGCTGAGCAGCATTCTAAATTAATCATCGACTCTAAGTTATGTATAGAAATTCATCTGCAAATAATAGAGAGTATTTCTAAAAAGTTAGTAAATATATTAGCCTTTGTAGGTTTCTCTTAAAAATAAAGCGGAAAATGAAGCCATTCACCATAAAGCTACCCTGGCAAGAAACTGCCTAGCTCTTTATATTTCCGATGATTTGGCTTCGAAGCGTGTGGTTAACTTAGATTAAAGCGAAACACTGTTTAATTTTGGGTTAGTTACAAATAAAGTAGCATTCTGACTACTAGTTTACATAGTGCTTAAAGTACTTTGTATCATTTGCATACTTAATCAACTCTTCGTAAAATGCTTTATTTTCTCCAAAGGCCTGTGTACAAGTCTGCTGCGCCAAAATATCGTAATCACCATTAACCTCTAGAATTAGAGGTCCATTTTCGGTTAAAACAATATCCCAACCTAATGATCTTACATTTGGAAACTGCAAAGCTGCCTCTTTGACTATATTGATAATCTCTTCCCAGTAAGGAACTACAAGGCCAGAAAAAGACACATGGGTATCTGGGTGTTCAGTATATAAATTTTTAGAGTAGTCGATACCTTGCGAGCTTAATACACCATTTTTAATATTAACATTAATGCCTATTCCGCCTTGCTTACCAGACCAATTATCAACCTTACGGCCATTTCTTCCGACTCGCAAATAAGCTGAATTAATAATTACTTCGCCAGATTTTGCAAGCAGTGAATCTACTCTAATTGTATTTACAGCTTCAGAGTATAAACGCTGATTAAATGAATGCTGTTGTATTTTTTCTTCAATTAAATAACTGCCAGAATATTCAGAGAATAGTTTTTTAAGTAACTCTGTTGAGTTATAAGTCTTTCCTGACATTGCAAATTTTTTAATTGCATTAACATTAACATTGATAACGTTCACTCCTGCTCCTTGGCACGAGTCAATTACAGGCTTAATAACTATTGCATCGGCTGTAATAGCATCTAGTATAACTTCAGCATTAAGGCTATTGAGTCCTACATACTCATTTTTAAAAGCATTATTGGAGATAACATTGATTAGCTTTGCAGTCGGTATATCCGCATCGGCCATCAACTTATGAAATAAAAATTTATCATCTGCAAAAACCGTATATCTACCATCATTCAAATGATCTTTCCTGAACCCACCAAAAAGTAAACCAGTTGAATATAGCTTAACTTCATCCAAGCTTTTATTTTGTTTATAACCATCATATTTAAAATAATTATGTGGCCAATACTTTATTGCCTTTGCCAATAAATAAAGCTCTTTAATTTGCTGCAAAAATGATTTTCTTTCTTTGTCACGCAACATCTTCACAAAAAACTCGTTATAGAGATAAATAACTCTACTTTTATTTATAACATTGAACATTTCAACTTCCTTTTTTAAATTTGTCACTTAGCAAAAGCATTAAAAATTTAGTGTTTGTTTCTAAATATCGCTTCCACATTCTGCCTGGTTCTTGAATTACCCTATAAAGCCACTCTAAACCGGCCTTTTGCATCCACTGTGGTGCACGCTTTACTTTACCTGCTACAACATCGAACGTACCGCCTACTCCCATAACAAAGTCTACACCGAGTTTGTCTTGCCATTTATTAATAAAGTTTTCTTTTTTAGGAGAGGTAATCGCAACAAATAATAACTTAGCGCCCGATTCGCGTATTTTAGTGACCACGGCTTCTTCATCATCCCAAAAGTAGCCATCGTTATAACCTGCTATGTTTAAATTTGGGTTCTGTGCTTTAACTTTACTTACTGTTTTGCTAACTACCTCATCGGTGGCACCTAGCAAAAACACAGGAAAGTCTCGCTTGGCACTCATGGCTAATAATTCATGAAATAAGTCAACTCCTGCTACACGCTCTGGCACATCGTGCCCTAAAAAACGCGCACCGAATACTACACCCATACCATCAATATTAATTACCTCACACGCTTTAACCGACTCAGCTAAAACAGGATCTTTTTGCATATTAACTATTTTGGCTACATTAACCACAACATGCTGTAAAAATTGCTTTTGCTCAATTCTGTTTTCGATAAAAGACACCGTCTCTTGCATAGTGGCAATATCCATGGGTGCTTTTAAAAATTCAATACGTTTCATTGTTGAGTCCGTTTTTAAAGTTGTTCAATAACTGCATTTTTGGTGCTATTCATTTTTTGTCGATTAAAATAAGCAAACGAATAATATACCCATGCCTGTGTCCAACGCACATAGTCAACCTTATTGGTAAAATACTTATTTTTTTGATAAATAAAACGCTGCTTTTTAGGCATATATAGGGTCTGAATAGCGCGGTTTACTACTTTTTCGGCCATTATAAAGTCATCTGGCGTTTTACCTACTTTTAATAACGTAAAAACAGCCTGCGACACACTATGCATATCGAGTGGGTAACGATTGTTGTTGTAATATTTTGCGGTGCCATCTTGCTCAAACAAATGCGTTTTATAATAAGTAAGGCCTTTTGCAATAGACGATTCAAACTCATCAATTTGCAATTCATCGCTCAGTAAGCGCAACGCTTCTAGATTATAACCGGTATGAAAGCCATCAATAAACTGGTGATGATGGCGAGCACCATATACCCATGAACCATCAGCCCCTTGCTCACTTACCGACTGCCTTGCAGCATCTAAAGCAAGCTGTTTGTAGTATTGGTCGTTGGTAAGTACGGCAACCTTTGCAACCCATGCAGCGCCCCAAAGGCTAGCATTATGGACAAATGCAGTTTCACCCGGTATGTAACCAAAAAACTGTCTGCCATCACATTCTTTGTATAATGTTTTTACAATAAAATGAGCGCTGTCAATTGCAGGTTCGCTGTATTTTTTGTCTCTGGTAATTTCACTTAATGCATATAAAGCCTGTGCTACATATATAGTAGTAATTACATTTGGCTTACCTTTTGGTACAAAAAACGCACGGGCATTCCAGTCAAAGTGGTAACCCCAACAGCTATGCTGCCAAATAGATTTATCACTTTGCTGGGTCAATAACCAATCTGCTAGCTTTATCGCTTCATCTAAATATATTTGCTCATTGGTTGCTTTATAGTCCTCCAACAAACCTAAAATAAATAAGCCAATGCCCTTAGGGTTACGCTTTTTAGGTACAGCACATAATGGCCGCAAGTTAATAGCTAAACGTTTATGAAGCTGAATCCAAGCAAGCCCTACAATGCCTTGCTTAAACCTTGGAAATAATTCAAATAACTTACTATTGAGCCCATCAAACGGATCTTGGCCTGCATAACTATTACTTTTTGCTTTGTTAAACATTTTCCTTGTTATTAGATCAAGCTGACTGCTCATTTTTCAGCCTTAGTAATTAGTTGCTGATAATAATCTGATAAGGTTTTAGCCACAACATCATCCTTAAAGCACTTTAAAAATTTAACTTTTGCAGCCTCACCTAATTGAGTTCGTTTATCTGAACTCTGGGCAAGCTCACTTAAGGCACTAGAAATTTGATCAACATTACCAGGCTTTACTAACAAACCATGTTCATTATGTGTAATGGCATCTTCTACAGCACCTACAGGAGTCGTGATAACAGGTAAACCAACAGACATAGCCTCAAGAATACTCATTGGTAATCCCTCAGCATAACTTGGCAGCACAACAACATCAGTTCGAGCCAACAAATCAAGTTTTTGGTCTTTATTGATCCAGCCTAAAAACTCTACTTTCTCTGAAATACCAAGCTCACTGCATAGAGTTACTAAACTGTGAATATCACCATTTCCTGCGACAAGTAAACGTGCATTATCGTTTTCAGATTTTGCAAAAGCATGTATTAGATCTTTAATACCTTTTCGCTCACTAAGCTCACCCATAAACGTAAAATTACATGTATCGTGAGCCGTATTATTTAAATGTAACTCGGGAACAGGGTTATATAGTACATCCCATTTTTTATCCATAACTTTATTTAAGGTATTTTCCCAATAACTCCCTAAACATAACCTCAGCTCATAAAGATTAAATACATAATCTAAATACGTTTTTTTAAAACCATCTGCATTCTTATAATACGAATCTAGATTTGCTGCATGGTTTTGATAAATTGTTGGTATTCTAAATAGCTTCAACCAAAGCGCATAATAACTTTTACGTAGTACACTTCCCCCATGAATATGGGCAACTTTATAATTATTAAAAATGAGTAAAAAAGGAAATATTACAAAAGCGCAGATTGTACTAAAAAGCTTTATAAAATTATTGCCAGGCTTATTAGTAAAAAAATAGCTAATTTTATACTTAGAATTTAAATACTCACTTTCCATGAAGGTACTAACCACACTAGCAACTCCACCAGCACCTTTGTTTGAAACACTAATTACCAGTACATTACTCTTCAATTTTAATCCCTTATATTTTAAGTGTTTTATTTTCAGAAAATTTATTTTCTAATCCCCCAAGGGCAGATTGTAAGCCGTCAATACCAAATAAGGTGTTAATCTCGATAACCAAAATACCATCATTTGTAAGAGCAATATCCCAACCAACTAGATTCATAATTATATTTTTGTTAGCAAGTTCAATAAGCTTCTTTTTATTTTCAAGCCAGTTTGGAATTTTTAACTGTTCAAATTTATAACCAGAATCAGGGTGCTCGTAAAACTTTTCTAAACCATATTCGTGAGTTGCATATTTTTTTAACGAGCAGCCGTCGACAATGTTAATACCTATCACTAACCCGCCAGCAGAAGTATTATCAATCTCACGGCCTTTTGAACCCATTCGAAGAGTCACCGCAACAATTTCAATTAAACCAGCTGTATCCCTTTTTGTTATTACTCTGAGAGTATTGACACTATGTGGATATACAGCTGTGATTTCATCATGTTGAATTATGGCCTCCTCAATAACATAATCGCCTTGAAGTTTACTAAGATAGTTATAATTAAATTCATCATCTTTAATATAAAAAATGTTACCTTGCTTTTTAGCAACTAAAATTCCATTTCCACCTCGCCCATTAGCAGGCTTAATAAATAATTTATTACAAACACTCTTTTTCAAAAGTTCTTCAAAAGTTTGAAAAGTCAAAATCTTCCCTAGTGAATTAAAAAGGTAACTAGAACTTTTTTTAACAATTACATTAGATCTAGGAAAATCCATACCTTTAAATAAAATATCCATAACTATTTTGTCTTCAACGATATTAAGCAAATTTTTCGAATCATCGTATTGTGTAAATATTATTCGGTAAAAATAATAACTCGGAATAAATTTTCTCATTTCCTCCATACTAAGTGTGCAATCTTTAGAGTAAAAGTCATGATTAAAGTATTGAAGAGGATAGCACCCCCAATAATTTTTTAACTGTTTAATCTCAGCTTTAATTAATGCTTTATTTTTCTTATTTTTTGATAATTTATACCGCTGCATATTATCTTTATATCTATAATTAAAGTTCATTAAATATAAACATCTGACTTTTTCTATGAGCTTATGCTTAAACACTGTAAAGTAACCCACTTTAATACCTTTATAGATCACAAATAGCTTGTTTCATTTTGCCATTTTTAGTTCTTATTAAATCATCAACTATTGTAATAATGACTTCCATTTTATTGCCTAACCGCTCTTTTGTATTATCTATTAGTTTAGACTTTTGTTCAGTTGTAAAGTCACTATTACAAGTAACTAACACTTCAATTTTCATATGTTCCTTTTGTATAAACTGAGTACCTAACAACCCACTTACACCTTTAGGAATATGATTTAATATATGTACTTTTTGTCCATCCTCAGCAATTAGGTAATCTCCTGTTCTACCCTCTATAGAATCAACAATTGGAAAAGCACGACCACACGGGCAGTTCGGCTCATCAGACAATACAACATGGTCGCCCGTTTTATAACGTATTAATGGATAAAGGGAATTATTAAAATTGGTACCTACAATTTCAGCACGTTGCTGGCCTGACTCAGTTTTCCCTGCAGGCAATAATTCTACATGAGCGTAGTCTGTTAATATGTGATATCGCCCATGCTCACAACTGGCAATGGCAGCTACACGCTCAAATAATCCATACCAATCAAAAACAGTGCATTTAAAACGTGTTTCAATTAGGTGCTTGTCTTCTTTTGATAAAGACTCTGATGAGGTAACAATCGACTTTAAATCTCCTGGATAATATTGATTATTCACTTCTAAGTATTTAGCTAACGTGGCTATAGAAGAGGGGTAGGCTTGAATAACTTGTACACCAAAACTAACCATTGTATCTATGTATGATTGCAAGTTAGCAGGCGCCATATGAAAGGACGAAAGCATAATCATATTTTCGAAATAGGAGTAACGCCAAAATGGCGCCTTTTTTTGTTCGAGTGGTACAATCATATCACCCCTGATCCATGCTCGCTTATCACCCTCTTTAAATCCAGCCCAAGCTAAACCTCTATTAATAAAAGCTTGCTCAGTTATGACTGATTGCATATCTTGTGGAATAACTAAGGGCGCGCCTGTTGTGCCACTTGTTGCACCTTTAATAACCGCGCCTGCCTTTTTGGACGATAAAAACTTATCCTTATTGCTATTCACTTCCAACTTATCAATAAAAGGAAACGTTTTTAAATTAAGGTCATAACTTTTATAATATTCAACGGTATTTCGTGCTTGCTTAATAGTTTTATTCAGCGTTTTATCATGGTATTTACCTAAAAGCTCAGAGTCATACTCATGGGCAATTAGTTCTTGAGTATATTGTTCACATTTATTGTTTTCTCTAAGCTTTTTTCTTACTAATGCACGCATACTCAATAAAATATTTTGAATTGAAACTGGGCTTTTTTTATAAATTTTACTTGTAAACATTATAGTAATCCTTTAACGACAAATATTGAAAAACACACTAATTCACAAGTCCAACTTAGATGATCACTAAGCCTAAAACTTACTGAAATCATCTTCCATTCCTTCTGGATACGACTAAGTACATTGCGCTAATTAAAAAGAGTAAGGCTGGAGTTTTAGTCGTCAAAGCATTATTGGTTAATGATACTAAAATAAAAACAATCAAAGCGATTTTGGCTGAATTTCTATTTTTTCCCAATGCAATTTTAAGTGGTAATTTATAGCAACTTAAAAACAACAAAACTGTACATATGATACCAAAACTAACAATCCAGCCTATTATGTAATTCTCTATAACATCTATTTGAATATAAAAAGCGATATTTTCTAGTAAAGTTTGTGAGGCCCCTAAAAGCCACTCACGTAGGCTTAATTGTTCAAGAATTATAAAAACATCAAATCGCGCTTGAGCACTACCATCAATATGCAGCTTACTTAGTATGCGGGCACCGATGGGAGTCAAAGTAACAACTAATATTGTGAAAATAGACGCAAAAAAAGCCAGCGCTTGTATTACCGCAAAGCGCATTTTTGACACCCGAACTCCTGCAGCTATAAATGCAGGCACCTTAGGTGCTATTAAAATAAATACACCTAGTATGAATATACCTGTTGCAGCTCGCCCACCAAAAGCAAACAGTGCTAACGTAATTACAGTAAAGTAAATTAAATAAGGAACTCTTGTGTAGCTCATTAATATTGGCGCAAGTGCTGCCGTAATTAATGCATTATTAAGCGGATGAGTTAACAGAGCCGTTGATCTAAAGTGACTAAAACTTGAGAACTGAGCTGACATTAATGTATTACCAAGCATAAATTCTAAAATCGCAATTAAAGAGTTTATGAATAATAAGTATGCGAGTAACGTTAATAGTCTGTTTTTATGTGTAGTACTCAACTGACTCAATAAATAAATAGCCAAGAGCGGGGCTACCATAGTATCAACCAAATAAGCCATACCCGACGTACCAAATCTAATTAAGCCGTAAAATATAACAAGCACAATACTCAGTAAGCTAATTAGCCAAGCAGCTCTGAGCTCTTTAAGGTTAATTAGAGGTGCATTAATTCCTTTTCTAAGCGTAAAAAAAACAACCGTAAATATTAAAATATACGTTGAAATAAGTATTTTAACTAACGGATTTCCGCCTTCTGACACATATTTTACCCCTAGATTTTCCAGCAAATAGCCGCCAAAAATAAAAGCAGACAAAAAGGCAAATACCATTACTTTGTATATATTTTCACTTTTCATTTATTAACTGCCCATGCTTTACATTTTTTATAATTAAGTAAGGCAAGCACGAATGAAAATATACTCAAGCCAATCATGACATCAATAATAATATTGACTATGGGCATATTAATTACCACAAAGTGATAAACACGTAATTCTGGAAGAAATATAGCCATACACACAGTTGAAAATATAATTTTATATACCTGCTGTGGTACAAAATACTTATATCCTTTTTTAATTGACAAACATAATGCAACACTAAATGAGGTAAGGCTTGTGATTAAAAAAGCACTGGCCGCTCCGACTAAACCATAAAGAGGTATTAAAGTAAGTAGTAAAGAAAGATTAACTACTAAAGAAAAAACACTGATTTTTGGCAGGTATTTAGTATTTAAAGAAAACTGTAAACCATGGTCTATGTAATGGGCTTTTAAATTTACAACAAACACCCCCGCACATAGAATATAAATAATAGTAGAAC
>MDTG01049462.1_pt1 | contig 11294 bp, 9 predicted proteins | sample 811421 | NCBI WGS metagenome assembly MDTG01 (sample SAMN05326645, study PRJNA326480) | marine metagenome | isolation source: seawater | place: Pacific Ocean: South East | collected 2011
CTAGGTTTCGAGTTTGGCGCAAATGCCTTTCTACCGACTGCACTGCTAACTGACTTGCAATACTCCCACCAGCATTGCCACCCACACCGTCTGCGACCACCCAAAAAGACTCATTGAGATTACTAACGTAGTTATCTTCATTTTGTTCACGCACTAAGCCTTGGTGACAAACTGTCTTAGATTTCAGCATAAGCCAAAGAAGGATCCTTTCTATTTAAAGTTCAAGCATAATGTCAGTATAGACAAAGCTTATAAAAGAGCGTGTTTTAAAGACTAAATTAAGAAATTGCTTTTTTACGTTGAAAATTAGAAGACTGAAAAGTTATAGCTATACTTAATTTTCAAACACCCAAAGCGCATACAACTTTTACAGGAATTATTTCGAACATGTTAAAACTTCAATTCAAGGATCGACGAAGAGAGTCGGTATGGTTGGTCGATGAGCACTTTACTATTGGTAGCGGGAAAACGAATAGTTTAATGGTTGAAGATACATCTATCGAAGAGACTCATGTAGAAATTATTAACAACTCAGATCAGCTAGCCATAGTTTCAAAGTCACCTAAAAGCATCACAAAAGTCAATAATAAAGATATAACCGGCAAAACAACCTTAAAAGCAAATGACATCATCACAATAGGTTCTGTTGAGCTTGAATTGATAGATTCCCAGTCTTTGATGCAGAAGAAAAGTCAAACTATCAAGCCTGCGCCTATCTGGTCACTTTATTCGAGTGCAAGCTGGTTAGAAAAAAACAATTTTATTATCAACAAGAAAACAGTTATTGGGCGCGACCCTAGCAGCGACATTTGCTTAGCATTAGACTACCTTTCTAGACAACATGTTTGCTTGGAACCACAAAATGGCCGTCTTTTTATTGAAGACTTAAACTCATCTAATGGAACCTTTGTGAATGGCAACAAAGTTCAAAAAACGGAACTGAAACCCGGCGACAAAATCAAATTAGATGTCTTAACATTTGAAGTCAAAGGGCCTTCTGAGAAAACTGAAAACGACCCGCATAAAACAATCATAAGAACAGCAAACACTTCACCTAAAACAACCCGCGCGGATAAAAAACGTACCCACACTTCAAGTTCACCCCCTACAAAAACAGCACAGAAAAGCCCAGTTAAACGAAAACGACTAGCATCTGAAGGGAAACAAACATGGATATCTGGGGACAACCAACTAAAAACAAAGCCCGAAAAAAGCGGTAAAAAAGGTATCGTTTTAACAGTCATTGCACTAACGATTGTCGCTTGCGGTTTGGCTTTTGTACTTTTTGCTTAAATAGAAAAGATTAAAAGAAAGCGAAGCGAACCGCTTATTATCATTTCTGCATAAACTGTATAAGACGAGTGAGTGCCTGGCTTAACTCATCAGCAACTAGCTCATCATTATCTATGGTTAACCAAACATCGTGTGAGCTGGCTGGATGATAAAGCCAACATGAAATAGTTTTGCTGCTGCACTCGAAAGTAATAAATGGATCAAGGCCGCTTACTTCGAGACGACTTGCACTCAAAATAGGAAAGCCATCTTGATAGTTGGTTTCCTGTAAAATGATAACATTACCCTGAATAGAAATACGGAACTTTACACCCTGCTTATGTGACGCCTTTTTAAGTCGCCCCCCCGTATATGGATGAGCACTAAGCAAGCTATTGACTTGCATGACAAGCGCTTGAACAGAATTATCTGTCAAAAATAAAGCCTTCAATGTTTGAATGTAAGTATCTCTATCTTCATTTATCAAAACAGCTGGCGATTCTGACGACTTATCATGAGTTTCAGTCAACAGTTTAGAACTAGTAGATAAGGATCCATTTGAGGCGCTCTCGATTGAAGTAAGCAGTCGCAAAGACTCATAATAAAAACCCCCTGATGGCCCTGCCTTCACAACATAGTGCTCAAGTGAACGCTGGGCTTTTTCATAACTCTTTAACTGGAAATGCACTAAACCGTTGTAATAAAAGAATGGGGTAGGCAGGTCGACTTCAAGACTGGCGATCTGAGTAAGACTAGTGTCTGCAAGCTGCCAATCCCCCTGATTAACAGCTTCTTCTATGACTAACAATAACCTGGCAGACTCATGCTCGGGCGGTAAATTGCTCGCTAGTGCAGCGACAGGAAGAGTCAAACAGAAAAGTAAACATAAAACAGCTAACCGCATGTAATTTAAACCTTATCTGTTATTAGCGCCATTAAGAGAGCAAAAAACCAAATCCACCTAACTTAAGAAGCGCACACCAACTTCGCTTCATCTAACATAGCCAATACAACCTTGTCAGACATAATTTTATTGCTGTCTTTTTGTTCATCATTAACCGAGGCAACGGTAATAAATGAATCCGCTTCCATCTCAGTAAAATCTTTTGATTTAGAAGAACTTTGCTCAACTGGATCAGAGTCTTTGTTCATCACAGATGTTTTATACAAAGAACGACGTTGAACCTTAATAGCATCATCTGATCTGTATGCATCAATATCAACCGACTTTGTCTCAGTAAAAAAACCACCGATATAATCATCTAAAATAGATGCAGGTTTGATTTCTTGAAAAACAGGCTTAGACTCCGCTTCTGAAACACAAATCTTATTTGCCAATAAATAATCAGAATCGCGCTCTGGAATGAGACTAGAAGAGCTATTCTCAGCAATAAGATCGATAGAAGCTGCGGCTTTTTTTATAGCAGGTTTAGCCGAGAAAGCAGAAACCATTTTCCAGTTTTTATATGATATAAAAAGTTTATAAAGCATCATGACGGTTAAAGAAACCACCAAAAACTCTACAAAGTAAACTACCGTACTCATAAACATCATGTTCCCTTTTTGGCTTTTGAGTTAGTCAAGTTCATAAATGAGAGACTAAATAAAAGCTTGCAAAGAATGCGCCTGCCAAGAGTGCTGTTATGGAAGAATATTCAACCTAAAGCAAACTCGACATTGTTAATATTATTTTTTTACAGCTGCTTGATACTAGTGATGACTAAATTATACTCAGATCACTTTAACAAAAAGTGATCAATTGGTCATATTAAAAACAAGTTTTTTATAATTTTTTTTCATTTATTGACCATCCTCTTTGAAAAAACGGCAAGACATGGCTGTTTTTTACATCTTAATCAAATGATCCTCCAGCTCTAACCTCTCCTAAGCCCCAAATCTAGAAAAGAATTCCAATAATGGCCTAATTAGTGCTTATCAGGCATTAATAAAAAACATAACAACAAAATTTGCATTTCTTTTATATTGCTTTGCTTAGGTACAGCCATGAAAAATTTAATTGAACTTATAAAACTCAGCCTTGCATGCTTGGCGTTAGTCATTTTAACGGCCTGTAATGGCGGCGGTGGTGGCAGTGATAGCTCAAGTAAGTCAAACAACACTGCTACATCAATTAATGCAAGACCTGTTGCAATTGCCGGCCCAAACCTAACGGTCATTGAAGACCAGCTAGTGACACTGAATGGAAACAGCAGTTATGACCCTGAAGGCAGCAACTTACTATACGAATGGCGACAGATAAGCGGCCCTGCCACAGCGCTAAGCTCTGAGTCTGATGATTCACCCAGTTTCATTGCGCCAAGCGGCGAAAACACGCTCACTTTTCAATTAGTAACAGATGATGGCACCAATTTATCTATTCCGGATACTATCACGGTTACTGTCGAAGCAGCGCCATCTGACAATAATGCCGGTGAAGGGAGTGACGGAGGTAATGGCGGATCTGGAGGAACTTCTGGAGGTAATAGTACTGATAACGAAACAGACAACGACAACACTGACAGCACTGACAGCACTGACAGCACTGACAGCACAGATAATAACGACGATTCAGACAATTCAAATAGTGATTCAGCTAATAACTCCGGAAACACTGGCTCTGATGACACAGATAGCTCGGATGACGAGACCACGACACCGGTCATCACAAACACAGCCCCCACAGCAAGCGCTGGTGACGACAAAACTATTAACGGCTTTGCTTTAGTGATTCTAGATGGCTCAGCGAGTACCGACCCAGAAAATGATGCAATCACCTACCTTTGGCAACAAACCTCTGGCACACCTGTCTCACTCAATAATGACACCATCGCTTCACCCAACTTTGATGCACCTAATATTAATGATGTATTAACATTTTCCTTAACAGTGAGTGATGCTGAGCTTTCTTCTGCTCCGAGTGACGTCAGTATTACCATTATGAAAGTGAATACAGCGCCCACTGCGAATGCAGGCCAAGATAAAACTGTCACTGGTTTAAGCCCAACAACATTACAAGGCTCATTAAGTTCGGACCCAGAAGGTGACTTGCTCACTTACAACTGGACGCAAACTTCGGGGCCTGAACTTTCGTTGAACAACCATCAGCTCGCCAACCCAAGTTTTACAGCACCGAATATGGATGCCACAGCTACTTTTTCTTTAGTTGTAAACGATGGGGAGTTCAATTCTAACACTGATACGGTCTCCATCCTTATTCAGTCTATTAATACAGCTCCCACTGCTAACGCTGGGTTAAGCCAATCCGCTCAAGGCTTAGATAATATTGTCTTAGATGGCTCCGCCAGTAATGACCCAGAAAACGATACACTCAGCTACACCTGGACACAACTTTCTGGAAGTTCTGTGAACTTAGTCAATCCAGATTCTGCCACACCAAGCTTTTCAGCCCCTAACATCAATGACACACTTAGCTTTTCGCTAATAGTAAATGATGGAGAACTCAATTCGATTGCCGATACAGTGTCGGTTGCCATAGAAAAAATCAATACCCTCCCAACAGCACATGCAGGTGTAGATCGATATGTAGGCAGTTTGTCTGTAGTAGCCTTAAACGGCACCCTGAGTGAAGATCTAGACAACGATCCAATCACGTTCACATGGTCTCAACTTAGCGGACCAAGCGTTATATTAAATGATATCAATGCAGCCAAACCTATTTTTACAGCCGATACAGATGGGCAATTGATTTTTAGCCTCACCGTGAATGATGGTCAAAATGATTCTGAAGCAGACACTGTTAAAGTAGTGGTCGGCCCTATTCCTGCAACAAATATAAAAGTAAATGGCACAGGAATTACATGGGGTGGAGAGTATCCAACGGGAAATAATGCTGGTTGTCTCGGTGAAGCGATTGACCAACAAGACTGCTCTCTAGGCAGAGAGCTAACACATAACGATGATTCTGACGGGCGAGTTGGCTTTAGTTTTACCAAATATGATCGCAATGGAGTCGATGTCGGTAATAACGCCAGCGACTGGCAATGTGTACAAGATAGCGTCACCGGACTCATGTGGGAAATAAAAACCGGCGGAAACGGCGTGATTGGCGACGAAGGTATCAACGATGCAGATGATCGTTATAGCTGGTACAACAGCGACCCGGCTAGCAATGGTAGTGGAGCCGGCTTTATGGATAACCAAGGTGAGGTCTGTTCAGATTTCGACTCCGAAGACTCCAGCACCTTCTGCAACACCCAAGCATTTGTCGACAAAATGAATAAAAATGCATGGTGCGGGTTTGCCGACTGGCGCTTACCAACACGTAAAGAACTCATCAGCATTGTCGATTATGGTAACGCTCGCCCTATGATAGACAGTGACTATTTTCCTGAAGTAGGCCAATACGTTTGGACCAGCACCCCTCTTGCACTTGGCTCAACAAGCGCGTGGGGAGTTAATTTTGACTACGGTAATTCTTTCAGCATAGATAAGCGGAATGCTCGCCAAGTGAGATTAGTAAGAGGTGGATATGAATAAATTAATGATCAGTTTTAAACAGCATACTTTCGCGTTAGTTGCCTTCTCGAGCTACTTATTACTGGCTAGCTTCTCAACTGAAGCGCAAACTTGTTTAAGTGACTCTATGACCGAGACCACTCCAGACACACAATTTGTAGTACATGGAGACGGGACAATTACAGACACAAGCACTGCTCTCATGTGGAAACAGTGCCTAGAAGGTTTGAATGGCATTCAATGTCAAAATGGCATTTTGAACGAAACAAACTGGTCTGACGCTTTAAATATTCCTCACGCACTCAATAACAGCGGCGGCTTTGCCGGCTATGCAGATTGGCGCTTGCCTAACATTGCTGAACTTGTCTCCTTAGTCGAAGAACAATGTTCCTCACCTGCAATCAATGAATCAGTATTCCCAAATACCTCTAATAAATTCTCTTGGACAGGTTCACCCGACTACTATAACGACACAGCAACATGGAGTGTCGATTTCAACATTGGTGCAACAGGCTCTATTACGCGTGAAACCTCTGGCGGTAATAACTACCCAATACGTTTAGTAAGAAGTGCAAACTAAATTAGACATGTTATTGGTATCGCTAAAGTGTTAGCAGATTTTGCGAACACTTTAACAGCTTATTTATCCAGAGAAAGGCACACTCTGTTCAACTATAAAAACTAAAAATACACTCAACATAAATAGTTAGGAATGCCGAATGAAAGCTGCTCATCAGAAAAACCTCGCTTTCATACCATTATTTAGCTTTTTCATTTGTATTTGTTTGTATCTGCCTAGCCATGCTGGGGCTTCCACGGTTTCTGGCATCACTTTAAAAGAAAGCATAAAATTAGGTAAAAACAACCTATTGCTCAATGGCGCCGGACAACGCTCTAAGTATTATATAGACCTATATATTGCAGCGCTTTATCTCACAAATAAAACACAAGACCCTCAAAAAATAATTGATGCAAATGAGCCAATGCTCATCCAAGTACATGTCATATCCAACCTTATCAGCAGTGAAAATTTAACACGTGGAACCATGGAAGGTTTTACAAAATCTACTAAGGGTAAAACGGAAGCTATCCAACCCCAAATAGACCAATTTTTAGACTCTTTTAAAGAGAAAATAGACATCGGCGACGTGTTTGAAATTGTCTACTTACCAAACAAGGGCGTCACTGTGATTAAAAATCGAAAGCTTGTAAAAAGAATGGATGTTGACTTAAATTTCAAAAAAGCATTATTTGGTATTTGGCTATCAGACAAGCCTGCTCAAAAGTCTTTAAAGGAAAAGATGCTTGGAATACAGCATAAATAACTTCAAAACCAGCTGATGCCACCCTTAACTTTTTAAAGAATCAGTATGGAATGGTACTTATTCAAGCCAAATATTTCGTTCGTTGAGCCTGTTGAAACGTCTCCGATAATTCTAGGAGCTCAATTTGGAAGCCCCTTCGACGGAGTTCAGGGAACGTGATTTCAGCTTAAGTAAATACCATTCTGGTCAGTATATTATTATGCTGAGCGGTAAAAACTACTCGAATATAAAGCCCCTGTGACGGGGCTTTAAACGGATGATGAGCTGTAAAAACAGCACCGTCCAGATTTGACGCCAACAACGTTTACTTGGACATTGCTTTAGCAACTTCGCGGAACGTTTCTTTAAAAATAGCTAAACCTTCATGCAAGATTTCATCTTCAATATTAAGCGCAACAAATAATTTATTTACAGTGCTTTCGACACCACACGTTTCACAAATTAGTTTCTTTTCAAACGCCTTGGCAGAGACTTCATCAGCAAAACCTGGGAGTTTTGTTTCGATACCGAGAACTAAACCACGACCGCGAACACTGCAATTTAACTCTGGAAACTCATCTCGAAGTTCTTCAAGTGCGGCACGCATAATTTCTGACTTGCGACCTACCTCTTCAGTTAATTTATCATCAGACCAAAATTGATCGATAAGATGTTTAGCTGCAACAAATGCCAACGAATTACCTCGAAATGTACCCGTGTGCTCACCTGGTGCCCAAACATCAGCTTCTGGCTCGATTAATAGCACAGCCATAGGGTTGCCACCACCAATGGACTTAGACAAACAAACCATATCTGGTTTGATACCCGCATCTTCAAAACTGAAAAACTTACCAGTACGCCCATTGCCTACTTGAATATCATCGACAATTAGCAATATATCGAATTCTTTACATAACTTAGATAAACCTTGCAAAAACTCGGTTGAAGCAACGTTAATACCACCTTCACCTTGAACGGTTTCAATAATCACTGCAGCAGGTAGTTCCATACCCGAACCTTTGTCTTCTAGGTAGCGACGGAATACATGCAAACTATCGATATCTTTTCCTAGAAAACCATCAAACGGCATGAATGAGATCGCGCCTCTGCTTCCGTATGAATCATCACGATAAGATTCATTACCCGTTGCTGCCAATGCCCCCATAGTGTGGCCATGGTAGGCATTCGTAAAAGCGATAATGCCGGGGCGTTGCTTAGCCTGTCTAGCCAGTTTCATTGCAGCTTCTGTACAGTTTGTACCAGTTGGCCCAGTAAACTGCATTTTGTATATTAAATTACGCGGCTTAAGAATTTTCTCTACAAAGCTTTCCATAAACTCTTGTTTGGCAACGGTCGCTTTATCCAGTCCATGTGCAATACGACGATCTTTTAGATACTGAATTTGAGCTTCGACAGCCACATCTGGGTTGTGGCCATAGTTAAGAGTTCCCGCACCGGCAAAGAAATCAATGTAGCGTGTACCTGATTCGTCAAAGAGTTCTGAGCCTATTGCTTTGTCAAAAATAGTTGGGAAAGAACGAATATAGCCTCGTACTTCAGATTCATGATCGTTAAAAATATCCATAGTTAACCTTTTGGTTGCTGATATCATTAGTTAAATTCAAGCTAGTTAAGGATAAGGATGACGCCTTAATTTTTCAATATACTTCCAAAATTAACTGATAAAGAATCAAAAAGGATCAATTTAGTGTTTAATCCCCCCTCTTTTCTTTAAAATCGTGCCGCTCCACTCCCCATCCCTACTCGAAAGCTCTATATGCTTTAAATCTCACCTTCCTCTTCAAACTCTTAGTGCATGGCAATATATATTTACTAAATAATCCGATAGAGTAGATACTCTAATATTAATTTACATGAAGGAATTCAAGATTCATGAGCATGATTCTTCATCACTACCCTTTATCACCATTTTCTGAGAAGATCAGAGCTATGTCTGCCTACGCAGAGCTCGAATGGTCATCCTGCTTAACATCTGAAGCGCCACCAAGAGAAGAACTAGACTTACTGTCGGGTGGTTATGGCAGAATCCCTATTGCTCAGTGGGGAAGCGATATTTATTGCGACAGCAACTTAATCGCCGATGAAATTTCCAGACTTATGAAAAAGCCAACACTGGCTAATGCAAAGCTTAAGAAAGAAAACTTAAGTCAACGTCAATGGTTTGAAAGCAAACTATTTTTTGCCTGCATCAACCGATCATTTTCTTTCGCACTACTGGCCCGTATCGCCAAAGATAAGGGCATCATTAATTTACTCAAATTTTTGAAAGACCGAATAATAATGGGGTCGAAAGCCAGCGTTTCGACAGGTAGCCCAAAATCTGCACCTCGATATATAAGACAAGGCATCTCGGACATTGAGAAAAATTTAGGCACACATGATTATATAGGCGGCGCTGAGCCCAATATTCTCGATTTTTCTGCTTTTCACTGCTTTTGGTTTTTACAAGTCATTGGTGAAAAGCATGATTTACAACAACATAAAACAGCTTATGCATGGTTCACGCGAATGCTGACATTTAAATCTTCACCTAATAAAGAAATGAGTATTCATGAAGCCTTAAGCGCTGCTAAAAATACTAAACCCAAAAAACTAATCAAAAAATACCTGAACGACCACCGGATTGGCAGCCAAGTTGTTATCACGCCTAACGACTACAGGCAGATCCCGGTGACAGGTATTTTAGTCGGTGCAGACGCGCAACGCTGGATCATTCTAAAAGAAAGTGAAGCCACAGGAGCAATACATTTACATTTCCCAACGCATGGCGTGAACATATCAATTAGGATGGCGAATTAATCGACTCTTTTTAGCTAAGTATCGATCGATGATTTAGCTCAAGTTAGATCTAAATCTGAAGTTGAGTCTAAGTCAAAAGCTGCAAGGTTTTCGGACCTCTGCAGCCTGCTCTCTTTATGGTTTTTGAATTAAATACTCACCCACCTTTAAACCCGACACAACCTCAAGCATGGCAGGCTCATTGGTTAAACCAACCTTTACAAATCTTTTCTCGACAGCTTGGCCCTCTGTGTTGGTCTTAACAACCCAAACTATGTTTAATTGCCCAACCTGAGCAACAAACTTTTCTGGCACTAAAATTCGTTCACTCACTCCTGTAGGCAGCCATAAGCGTGCATACATACCCGGTAAAAGGCCGCTGATATCATCAATCTGACTTTTCACTAAAAATGTTCGGGACGAGCTTTTCCCAGCAGGAACAAGCTCTTCAATCACCGCACTCAAGGCTAAACCTTTAGAAGGAATGTCCAGTTTCAGCGCTTGTCCAATTTCTAGTTGAACGGCTCGTTTTTCCCTAACGTTTGCTTCAACCCTAACGGAAGATGGGTTATATAAAGAAAGCAAAGACATGCCTGGCTGAGCCGTACTGCCTGGCTGAGCCGTACTGCCTGGCTCGGCGAATCGATCCACGATTAAACCGTCAAACGGTGCAACAACACGCGCATAATTCAAAGCAGTTTCGGCTTCGATCAAGGCTTGTTGTGCACTTTTCTTTTGTGCCTGTAAACTTTTATAGTTAGCCTGAACCGTTTCTAAGGGGGCCAAAGCGAGTAAACCACGCTTATTTAATTCCGTCGAACGATCAAGTGATTGCTTTGCTTCTTCCAAACGAGCTTCAACTAATTTGATTTGAGAATTCGCTTGCGACACTCTCGATTTTAGGTCTGACCTTTCAAGTAAAACAAGCGCTTGTCCTTTCTTGACATAGTCACCTGCTCTAACGTTCACCTCTTCGATGCGAGCTAAAATCCGTGAAGAAATAACCGCCGTTTGTTTGGCTGCAATCGTCGCAGGAACAGGTTCTAATAATTCATACTTTTGTTGAGTCACTTCAAAAAATAAACTCGAATCTAATGGGTGCTTTGTCATGGCCGATATCTCTGGCGCTACTTTTTCATCAAAGCTTCCAGCCATCCAAGCAACCATGATACCCAGTAGTATTAGTGCGGATAGGGGTAAAAACCATTTCATAGTTAAACTCTCACTTGGTTTGAAATAACAGGCTTGCCAGCTTCATGACTAGACTCATCGAAGACAAGAAAATACACGACAGGCACAAGCACTAAAGTAAACAACGTCGATGCAATAATCCCAAACATAATAGCCAATGCCAAACCACTAAAGACGGGATCAAGAATAATGACCATATTACCTAGCATAGTTGTCCCACCCGTTAATAACACCGGTCTCATTCTTACAGCA
>MDTG01055511.1_pt1 | contig 11294 bp, 8 predicted proteins | sample 811421 | NCBI WGS metagenome assembly MDTG01 (sample SAMN05326645, study PRJNA326480) | marine metagenome | isolation source: seawater | place: Pacific Ocean: South East | collected 2011
GGTGAGTGATGGGACTTGAACCCACGGCCTCCTGGGCCACAACCAGGTGCTCTAACCAGCTGAGCTACACCCACCATATAAACTTCAAAAAATTAAATAATTTGAAGCCGCCCAAATTACTGGTTTTAAATAAATTAAACGAAAATAAATTTATAGGAACACTTTATCTGATTTTCCATTCAAGATGGTAATAATAAAATGGAAGTATTGTAATTTTTCCTATGCACCTATTAACTAGATATATACTTAAACAGCTATTTATGCCGTTTATTTTTTCTTTAATAATAATCGTCTTCGTATTGTTTACTCAATTTCTATTAAGGGCAATAGATCGGTTTATTGGTAAAGGTCTAGATATAGGAACGATCTTTGAATATTTATTTCTTAACCTTGGCTGGATAAGTGCCTTAGCAGTTCCTATGGCTGTTCTTGTTGCTGCACTTATGGCATTTGGTCAATTTTCAGAGGATAATGAGATCACTGCAATGCGAGCTTCAGGAATTAGCTTTACAAAAATAGTTCGTCCAGCTTTAGCTATGGGTCTTTTGATATCAATAATTCTAATTTTATTCAATGCCTTCATCATGCCTGAAATGAATTTTAAAGCTAGAATGCTTTCAGGTGACATTTATAGAAAGCGTCCTGATCTTAATATTGAACCAGGCTATTTCATGGATGATCTCCCAAGTTATAGTATGATAATTAAAGAGAAGGAAAATGATATTTTAAAAGACGTTCGCATATTTAGCAAAGGAATTAGTGAATCACAGACTAGTATTCATTCCAAGACCGGACAGCTTTCTACAATTGATGATGCTATAATTTTAGATCTTTATGATGGAGAAATCCATGAACTTGATTTAAAGGATTATGGTAATTATCGACGAATTGAATTTGTCAAACACAAAATCACTATACCAGCTGATGATCTATTTTTAAATCGAAGAGACACTACTAGTCGTTCTGATCGAGAAATGACGATTGCTATGATCCTAGATAAAAGAAAAAGTATAAATGATAGACTCAATATTGTTAAAGGACGAATTGGTAGAGCATTCATTAGAACAGGAATGGATAGTTTAGTTCCTCCTTCACTAGAAGCATCTCAATTATTATTAGATGATTATAAAAACAAATTAAGTGCTGATACATCAAATAGTGGAGATGTGATATATAGAAAAGAGAAAGATATTGGTATTGTATCTAGACAATTAGTAAATGAATATAACTTATTAAGGAGCTACAGTAAATCAAGTAACAAATATAATGTTGAGCTTCATAAGAAATTTTCTTTACCAGTGGCTTGCATCTTGTTCATTATGACAGGTGCTTCTTTAGGAGTTTTATTTAGAAAAGGTGGTTTTACAATAGCTACCGGCTTGTCATTTGGATTCTTCCTTATTTATTATATTCTAATGATAGGTGGAGAAGATCTAGCCGATCGTACCATTCTCACACCTATGGTTGGCGTCTGGTCTCCAAACCTTATCCTTTTTGTGATTGCAACCTATCTTATGATACATACAGTACGTGAACAACCGCCTTTGCGTTTTGAGTTTAATATTTTTAAACGTTTTAAGAAGAAAAGAAGTGAATCCGAATAAAATTATTCAGGATAAAGAAAAGGGAAAAGTAATTCCCAATTCAGACTTAGAATATTTTATTAATCATTATTTAAATGGTGATTTTGATGATCAATCAATGATATCATTTTTGAAAGCTGTTCATAAGCATGGAATGACTGATGATGAGACAATAGCATTTACAAAGGTAATGCTAGATTCTGGTGAAAAAATAAAATTCTCTAATAGTGACATCTATGTAGCAGATAAACATTCGACAGGAGGAGTTGGTGACAAAGTTTCACTTATCCTTGGTCCAATAATGGCTGCAGCTGGATTAGCAATACCTATGTTAGCAGGTAGAGGGCTTGGGCATACTGGAGGTACAATTGATAAATTGGAAAGTATACCAAATTTTAAAACAGATTTACCAATTAATGAGTTTAAGAATAATGTAGAGAAAACTGGCATTTGTATCATGTCTCAAACGAAATCAATTTGTCCAGCAGATCGAAAAATGTATGAACTAAGACATTTAACGGAAACAATCGATTCTGTACCACTTATATGTGGATCAATTATGAGTAAAAAAATTGCAGAAGGAATTAATGGTTTAGTATTAGATATAAAAGTTGGGAATGGTGCTTTTATGAAAAATTTAGACCAAGCAAAAATCCTTGGGAAAGCTCTTAAAAATGTTGGCGATTCATTTAAAATAAAAACTGATATAGTATATTCAGGTATGGAGCAACCCTTAGGTAAATATGCGGGCATGTGGTGCGAGGTAGAAGAGTCAATGGCAGCTTTAATGGGAAATGGATCTAAAGATCTGATGGATGTAGTTTTTGAACTAGGAAGCAAACTCATTATTCAGAGCGGAATAACAAATGACCAAACAACAGCTATTTCAATACAAGAAAATTTAATTAATACTGGAAAAGCATATGAAAAATTTGAGAAAATGATTGATTCGCAAGAAGGTCATCTAGAAAATATTGATAAAATTAATCGACCTCTTTTTGAAAAAACTATTTCAGCTAAAGAAAACGGTTATATAGAATCAATGAATACATTAAAAATTGGATGGACCACAGTTGAATTAGGTTGCGGTCAACAGTCAAATTTAAAGCAAATTGATCATACTGCAGGTATTGAGTTCATAAGTAAAGTGGGAGTTGAATTAAAAAAAGGTGATCCAATTTTTCGATTTTTTAATTCAAATAAAGACAAACTAAATACTGCAGAAAAAATGCTTAATGAGTCAGTTAAAATTGGTGAGGATAAGAATTATACTAAATTATTTTATCAATAATAAAACTAATTCCTACGGTGAACTTTACATACTTTTGTAGGTTCAGTATCTTTAATAAAAATTTCTGATTCCACTTCACATAAATTCGTTGGTAAATCCTTTGTAATCGAACATATTCCTACATCAATGACTTTATCTGGTCGATCAAAGTTTTGCCGTTTTAATCTTAAGGTATCATGAGCTGCTGCCATAAATTTTGCCCATGCTGGAAGAGCGGCACGTGATCCATCCTGACTTGTACCCAAACTTACAACAGGATCATCTACACCAATCCACACACCTGCAGCCATTTGCTTTGAAAATCCAACAAACCAGGCATCAGTCCAATTTTGTGTTGTGCCAGTCTTACCCCCTGCTGGATGATAAAAATTATGTCTCCATCGTGCACTTCCTCCCGTTCCAGCATCCATAACTGTTTGCAACATTGATGTCATAATATAAGCGGATTCTTCTCTCAATACTTCTTCTCTAATTGGCTCATATTCTTTGATTATATTTCCATATCGATCTTCAACTTTAGTTATTCCAAATGGTTGACTTAGTACGCCTTTGTTTGCGAAGGCAGAATATGCATTTACTACATCAATTAAAAAAACTTCTGATGTACCAAGAGCTATTGCATCAACTGCGCGAATATCAGTTGTGATGCCCATCCTCTTGGCCATTGATTTTACTTCAGTTGCTGGTACGAGTTCTTTTACTACTCTTACAGCAATCAAATTAATTGATCTCCGAATACCCTCTCTTAGAGTTGTCAAGCCACTCGTAGTTCCATCATAATTACGTGGCATCCACTTTTCCCATTCACCCGCGGCATTTAAGATTCGAAGCACTAGTGGCTGATTCAATAATTGTTTTGATACAGGATAACCATTATCAATAGCAGTTGTATAAACAATTGGTTTAAATACTGAGCCAGGTTGGCGTTTTGCTTGAACCGCTCTATTATATTGATCATGGTAATCAGGTCGACCTCCGATCATTGCTAGTATTGCTCCTGAACCTGGATCTAAAGCAACAAAAGCACCTTGAACCAAGAGTTTATTACGTAGATCTTTATAAAGGGCTGAATCACCTTTCATCATCATTTTTACAGTGTCCTCAGAAAAAATACTAAGGTATGCTAATTTTGAAAATTCTTCCTGATCATTGAATAGCCGTTGATTTAGTTTGTCTTGATTTCGCTTTATAGCATCCATTAATGCTTTTTCGGCAATGAATTGTAATCGAGTATCAAGCGTAGTGTAAATTTTTAAACCATCTCTATATATATTAACTCCTAGACGATCATCTTCTTTTTCCATAGTTCGACGAATGTATTCAGTGAAATAAGGTGCCTTACCTTTAACTTGATCTCTAGAAACATTTTCGGCTTCAATAACACGAGCTTCAGAATAAATATCTTTAGTGATAAATTTCTCATCCCGCATCACTCTCAACACTACATTTCTTTTATAATGGGCTCGCTCAGGATGATTAATTGGGGAGTATCTTGCTGGAGCAGGCAATATTCCTACAAGCATTGCTGATTCACCTAAGGTTAATTGGACAGCATCTTTACCAAAATATCTTTTGGCCGCAGCCTGAACCCCATATGTACCATGCCCAAAATGGACATTATTTAAATACATTTCAAGAATTTCATCTTTGGTATAAGTTCTTTCAATCTGTATAGCAGTAATAATTTCCTTTATCTTTCGAATTATTGTCTTCTTAAATCCAATTGTATCATATAACGTTCGTGCTACCTGTTGAGTTAAAGAGCTAAACCCCTGTTCATAACCTAAGCTAATTATATTTATAACAATTGCTCTTACAATACTTCTTGAATCGATTCCCCAATGATTATAAAACCGACGGTCTTCAGAGGCAATAGTTGCATTTTTCATATTATTTGGTATTTGATCTAGATCAACAAAAATTCGTTTTTCTAAAAATAGTTCATCTAGAATCTCTCCATCAGCTGAATAAATTCTAGTTACGAGGTCCGGATCATAGTTTTCTAATTGATCAAGGGAAGGTAAATCTTGCGCTAAATAGAAAATGTATCCTACAATCAATACTAAAAAGGTTAATACCGAAATAATCGCACTTTTTAGATTTTTCCGTAAAGTGAGTGTAGAAGGTTCAAAAGCCATAATGAAATTTAACCAGTTCCCAAAATGATTAAAGGTGGGATTTTATTAAATTCAATTAATTGAAATGTGATAAAGTTCGATCCAAGTTATTTTTTTGATGGAGTTACCATTTCTTCTGGTTTTACAAATTTATCAAAATCTTCACCGCTCATATATCCTAAAGTAATTATAGCATCGCGAAGCGATGAATTATCCGTATATGCTTTTTTTGCAACTTCAGCTGCTTTATCATATCCAATATGGGAGTTTAAAGCAGTTATAAGCATAAGGGAATTATATAGATTTGTATCAATTTTTTCTTTGTTTGCTTCTATTCCATCAACGCAATTAACTCTAAATGAATTAATTGCATCACTCAATATTCGTATAGACTGTAAAATATTATAAGCTATAACAGGTCGGTATACGTTGAGCTCGAAATTGCCACTAGCACCAGCAACCATAATTGTAGTGTCATTTCCCATAACTTGTGTGCAAACCATCGTCAATGCTTCACATTGCGTAGGATTGACTTTTCCAGGCATAATAGAGGACCCAGGCTCATTTGATGGAATCAGGATCTCACCTATGCCAGACCGTGGACCGCTTGCTAACCAACGAATATCATTTGCAATTTTAAATAAAGACCCTGATACTGTTTTTAGTGCTGCCGAAAGATCAACAATGCAATCCTGTCCACCAAGAGCTTCAAATTTATTTTGTGCTGTTTTAAATGGCAAACTAGTGATAGATGAAATTTCGTTCGCAGCAGCTTCAGCATAACCTTCAAAAGAATTAATTCCTGTTCCTACCGCAGTACCACCAATGGCTAGCTCATAACAACTTTTCAAAGCGTTCTTAATTCTTTTTATTCCATGTTCTATTGCAGAGGTATAACCTGAAAATTCCTGACCTAAACTAAGTGGTGTAGCATCTTGCAAATGAGTTCGTCCAAGCTTAATTATTGAATCAAATTCTTTGGATTTAGAATCTAAGCTATATCTTAATTCTTCTAATTCTGGGATTAACTTATGAGTTGTTGATTCTACTGCCGCAATATTTATTGCAGTTGGAAAAGTATCATTAGTAGACTGGCTCATATTTACATGATCATTAGGATGTACGGGATCTTTAGAACCAAGCTTTCCCCCCATCATTTCTATAGCTCTATTAGAAATAACTTCATTAAAATTCATATTTGACTGAGTGCCGGATCCTGTCTGCCAAATAACAAGGGGAAAATGCTCATCTAACTTACCGTCAATTACTTCATCAGATGCACTAGCAATAGCATCTGCAATTTTTACATCAAGCCTTCCAGCATCTGAGTTAACTTTTGCCGCAGCTTTTTTTACTATACCATAAGCACGAATAAGTTCACGCTGAAAACGCTCTCCGCCAATTTTGAAATTTTGTAAGGATCTTTGTGTTTGTGCTCCATAGTACCGATCCTCTGGTACTTCCAACTCACCCATACTATCTTTTTCTTTACGATAGCCCATTTATAATATTAACTATTTAACCACCCAAGTATCGCCTGAATTAATAATATCTTGAATTGAACTCTTATCTTTTTTCTTAACTGCTTCATTTAACTGATCCATCATCATATCTTCATAAGTTACATCCTCGACAGCATAGAGCACGCCAACTGGGTCAGGAAAATCAGGATTATAAGTCATATTTGAAAGTAATGATGCTATCACATAATCTGATTCATCGTGAACTAGAACATCGTCAATTGACCACTTATCTCCAATTTCTATTACTTTTGGAGTATTTCCTTCTAGGCGAATACCTTTATTTTTTTCAGCACCAAAAACCATTGGGCTATTATTTTCTAGCCAAAGAACTGTTTCTAATTTGGTCTCCCTATCAGTTAATGATGCAAAAGCACCATCATTGAAAATATTACAGTTTTGGTAAATCTCCATAAAAGACGTTCCTTTATGAACATGCGATCTCTTAATCATTTCTTGTAAATGTTTTGTTTCTTTATCAATAGTTCGAGAAACAAATGTGGCTCCAGCTCCTAAAGCAAGTGTTAATGGATTAAAAGGGCGATCTAATGAACCCATTGGAGTCGATTTAGTTACTTTACCAACTTCAGATGTTGGAGAATATTGGCCTTTTGTCAAACCATATATACGATTATTAAAAAGCATTACATTTATATCTAAATTCCTACGCAAAAGGTGAATTGTATGGTTTCCACCAATCGAAAGACCATCTCCATCTCCAGTAACAACCCAAACGGAAAGATCTGGATTTGCAAGTTTTACACCGGATGCAATTGCTGGAGCACGTCCATGAATCGTATGAAATCCATATGTATCCATATAATATGGGAAACGGCTTGAACAACCAATTCCAGAAATAAATACGATGTTTTCTTTATCAACACCTAGATCGGGAAAAACTTTCTGAGATTGTGCTAAGATTGCATAATCTCCACAACCAGGGCACCATCTAACAGCTTGATCAGATGTAAAATCTTTTCTAGTATACGTTTTTGTTGTTTTTGTCTCAGGCATTTCTTTATCCTATTAATAAATTTGCTGCTTCTTGAATATCAGCAGAGCTAATTGGTTTACCGCGAACTAAATTTAATCCTTTAATATCTACTAAGTATTCTGCTCTAATTATCCTACTTAATTGACCATAGTTTATTTCTGGCATAAGTACATTCTTGAATTTAATCAATATTTCACCTAGATCTTTAGGCAATGGATTGATCCATCGAATATGTAAATGACTCACCTTATTTTTCTTAGCCTGAAGTGCTTCTACTGCAGATCGGCAGGCACCTCTAGTTCCACCCCAGCTTAAAATCAATAAGTCACCACTTTTATTTCCAAAAATTTCAGACTTATCGAATTCACTAGCGATCGATTCAACTTTTTTCGCACGTGTTTCAACCATATGATGATGATTATCAGGATCATAACTTATATTACCAGTTACATCTTCTTTTTCTATACCGCCTATTCTATGCTCTAGACCTTTTACGCCTGGAATAGCCCACGGTCTTGCCAATGTTTTCTTATCCCTCATATAAGGCATGAACTGGCCATCAACCATTGAAGATTTGTCTGCAAATTTTACATCAATCGGAGGCAAATTTTTCAAGATAGGAACTTGCCAGGGCTCAGATCCATTCGCAAGATACCCATCTGTTAATAGCATAACTGGAGTCATATATTTTATCGCAATTCGACATGCCTCATAAGCAGCATAAAAACAATCACCAGGCGTTGATGAAGCAATGACAGGCATAGGTGCTTCGCCATTTCGTCCATACATAGCCTGAAGTAAATCAGCTTGTTCAGTCTTTGTAGGCAAGCCTGTACTTGGGCCACCTCTTTGAACATTAACTACTACTATTGGCAATTCAGCAATGACTGCAAGACCCATTGCTTCTCCTTTTAAAGCAATCCCTGGCCCAGATGTAGCAGTCACACCTAAACTTCCAGTAAAAGCTGCACCAAGAACAGCTGTAATTCCTGCGATTTCATCTTCTGCTTGGAACGTTTTAATTCCTAAATGCTTCCATGCAGATAAAGTATGTAGAATATCACTCGCCGGAGTTATAGGATATCCTCCATAAAATAAATTTAACTTTGACTTCTCAGCAGCTGCTGCCAAACCCATAGACAAAGCATAGTTTCCAACAACATTTCGATAAGTTCCTGGTGGTAAGCTTGCTTTATCTACAGTATATCGTGTAGTAAAAATCTCAGTTGTTTCACCATAATTATAACCAGCATCCATGGCTCTTACATTTGCTTCAACGATTTCAGGTCTTTTAGCAAATTTCAACGCCAACCAATCCTTCGTTGGTTGCGTTGGTCTGTCATAGATCCAAAACAAAAGACCAAGTGCAAAAAAGTTTTTTGTTCTATCAACAAGCTTTGGAGAAAGATCTAGATCTTCCGATGCTAAAGCGACCATCTTACTCATTTCAACTGAGTATAAAGTATAATGATCATCTAAAGTATTATCTTCCAAAGGATTAGTTTCATAACCTGCTAGCTTTAAATTTTTTGGTGTAAATGCATTTGCATTACATATTATTGTTCCACCTGGCAGAATTTCTTTTTGGTGTGCTTTTAATGCTGCAGGGTTCATTGCAACTAAAATATCAGGCGCATCTCCAGGAGTATGAATATCTCTTGAGCTAAATTTAATTTGGAATGCACTCACACCAGCAAGAGAACCAGCAGGAGCTCTAATTTCGGCTGGGAAGTCAGGAAGTGTACTTAAATCATTTCCAACAATAGCAGTTGTTTCTGTAAATCTGCCACCTGTGAGCTGCATGCCATCTCCTGAATCACCTGCAAACCGAATGACAACTTCATCAACTTGTTTTGTGGTTTTACTCATTAATGTCCCTTATTTATAATGATTAAATTTATTTATTTAACGATTTTAGAATTGGAATTTAGCTATCTGAATAAACTGAAACCAAAGTATTGTGATGGTTTTTTTAATTCATTTCAGAATCACTTAAAAACATCATTTTAAGGATTTAAATTTACAGTATGTCAAAATTAGATAAAATTAAACTAACTCACTATTCTCATGGAGCTGGTTGAGCTTGTAAAATTGGTCCTAAAGACCTTGCTCAGGTTCTGAGTAATATCAATTCAAAATACCAAGACAATGTTGTTGTAGGGTTTGATGAGTCTGATGATGCAGCTGTAATTTCATTAGGTGGCGATAAATTTATAGTTCAAAGTGTAGATTTTTTTTCACCTATTGTTGATGATCCATATCAATTTGGGCAAATTGCTGCAGCGAATGCTTTGTCAGATATATACGCAATGGGTGCAAAGCCTCTTTTTGCATTAAATATTGTAGGCTTCCCTATCAACGAACTTCCCAAAGAAGTTTTATCATCTATTCTTAAAGGTGGTTCAGATAAAGCTGAAGAAGCTGGTATACCTATAGTTGGTGGACACACAATTGATGACAAAGAACCAAAATATGGTTTAGTTGTAACAGGTGAAGTTAAAAAATCAAGATTGATCAAAAATTCTGGAGCTCAAGAAGGAGATGCCTTGGTTCTTACAAAGCCTTTAGGATCTGGTATCATATCTACAGCCATAAAAAATGAAATAGCTTCAAAAGAAATGATCAATGACGTAACTAACTGTATGAGCACTCTCAATGCTTTTGCTGGCGAATTGATGCATGAATTTTCAGTTAATGCTTCTACAGATATAACGGGTTTTGGACTTCTCGGCCACCTATACGAAATGTGTAAAGCAAGTAAGGTAACAGCTGAAATAAAGTTTGATAGTATTCCATTTTTAAATGGTGTTTTAACATTAGCAGAAAATGGCAATATACCAGGGGGCACAAAACGAAACCTTGAATATATTTCTGAAATAATAGATTTTTCAGATCGATTAAATCATATTGAAAAACTAATGATTTGCGATGCACAAACTTCAGGAGGATTACTTGTTGCCTTACCACAATCAAAAGCAAATGAATATGCAAAAATATGTAAAGACAAAACTGGTCTTGAATCAAGCCAAATAGGGACCCTTTCTTCATATAAGGGAAAAAATATTATTATAATCTGATTTATATACGATAAATTTTGTCGTATATAATCATTGTAGTCTATATAAAATAAATTGTAATTTTTAGTAGGACATTTTTTATGTTAAATATTACACGAAAAGTAGAATATGCATTGATTGCATTAAGGCACATGCAGTCTAAAAATAATACGGACTTAACAAGCGCAAAAGAAATTGCTACAAAATATGGTATTCCTCAGCAGCTTCTGGCAAAAACATTGCAACAAATGGCTCGAGATGGCATCATTAAAGCTGTACAAGGTCCAGCTGGTGGTTACAAAATAGCAGCAAATCTAAAATCAATTTCTCTAAAGGACTTTTTTGAGAAACTTGAAGGACCGCTAGGAATGATGGATTGTTATTTTGACTCTGAGTGTCTGCAAATAACAAATTGTAATATTCGCATTCCTATTCAAAGAATTAATGATAATATGAGAAGTATGTTTTCCAAAATGACACTTCAGGAGATCACTCAATAATGACTCAGGTACAAGAAGATAAAATAATTGAAATATTAAAACAGTGCTATGACCCTGAGCTTCCAGTGGATCTTTGGAATTTAGGATTAATCTACAATATTCAAATACAAGAGGCATACGATGAGGACAAATCAGATGTAAACATTGTTATGTCGTTAACCACACCAGGCTGTACCATGGGGGAACAAATGTCAAATGATATAAAAACTAAACTTGAAAATCTTGATGAAATA
>MDTG01131436.1_pt1 | contig 11294 bp, 7 predicted proteins | sample 811421 | NCBI WGS metagenome assembly MDTG01 (sample SAMN05326645, study PRJNA326480) | marine metagenome | isolation source: seawater | place: Pacific Ocean: South East | collected 2011
CTTAATTTAGAAGCTCTTTCTAATAACCTGCTGTGTAAATAAAAAACATCCCCAGGATACGCTTCTCTCCCAGGAGGTCTTCTTAAAAGCAATGACATCTGTCTATAAGCTACCGCCTGTTTAGACAAATCATCATATATGATAAGGGCGTGCATTCCATTGTCTCTAAAATATTCACCAATTGTACATCCGGTATAAGGTGCTAAAAACTGTAATGGAGCTGCATCAGAAGCTGTTGCTGAAACTACTGAGGTGTATTTCATGGCTCCTGCATCTTCTAAGGTCTTAACAATTTGAGCTACTGTTGAACGTTTTTGTCCTATAGCAACATAAACACAGTATAGTTTTTTCTTTTCATCGTCTGAGTCATTAATTTCTTTCTGATTAATGATAGTGTCTATAGCAACTGCTGTTTTTCCAGTTTGCCTGTCGCCAATAATTAATTCTCTTTGTCCTCTGCCGATTGGAATCAGACTATCTATAGCCTTTAGTCCAGTTTGCATTGGTTCATTCACAGATTGTCTGGGAATGATACCAGGAGCTTTAACTTCTACTCTTTTTCTTTGCACTTTAGATGAAAGGTTTCCTTTACCATCAATTGGGGTGCCTAATCCATCCACAACTCTTCCTAACAATTCTTTGCCGACAGGAACATCAACGATTGAGCTGGTCCTCTTTACGGTGTCGCCTTCTTTAATTTTTCTATCATCACCGAATATTACTACTCCGACGTTATCATTCTCAAGATTTAAAGCCATCCCTTTAGAACTATCTTCAAACTCAACCATTTCGCCAGCTTGAACTTTGTCCAAACCATAAACTCTTGCAATACCATCTCCAACTGACAAAACTTTTCCTACTTCAGATACCTCCGCTTTTTCACCAAAATTTTTTATCTGTTCTTTTAATAATTTTGTAACTTCGGATGGGTTTATTTGCATTTTATTCCTCTAACATCAATTGTTCGTATTTTTTTAACCTGCTTTTAATCGAGCTATCAATCATCAAGCTGCCTACTTGTATTTTTATTCCTCCTATTAAACTTTTGTCTACTTTGTGATCAAAACTAACAGAAGATCCAATAGATTGTGATAATTCTTGGCTAATATTTTTAAGTTCATCAACTGATAAATTTTTAGATGAAACTAATGAAGCAGTTAATTCTCCTCTTTTTCTTGCAGATAATTTTAAAAAGCTAAGAATAATTTTTTTTAGAAAAAAAATTCTTCTTTTTGTTATCAGTAATGACAAAAAATTATTTAATATCTTGGAAAAATTCATTTTTTCTGAAAGTTTATTGATTACATTAAGTTGATTAACAAATGAATGAGTGGGATTTTTAATGAAGTTTTCTAACTCTTTGTTGGAATTATAAATCTTTAACAACTCTTTTATATTTTTTTCTACAGACAACAATGTTGAATTTTCATTAGCTAATTCAAAAAGAGCAAGAGCATATCTTTCGGAAGTTTCAGTGGAAAAAGATTTATTAGAGCTCACTTTTTATCCTATATACGATTTTAGTTAAGAAAATTATCAGTTTTCGTACCATATGAAATTATGTCGTTCAAGACACTATAGTTGCTCTAATTAAAGTTTATTGGATCAACATCAACTGTAAGTTTAATTTTAGTAGAAATCTTGATTTTATCTAAAACTTTTACAAGCTTTTTTTGCATAAAAATCTCATTTTTAGATCTTACAAGCAATCTAGTTCTATACATTTTTTTAATCCTAAATATGGGTGAATCAACAGGTCCTAGGACTTCTATATCTTTGATTGTTTGAATTTTCTTTTTAATTTCTTTGGCTCCAAGAAGACTATAATGCTTAGAATTTGAAGAAATAATTATGGCTATTAGTCTTTTAAAAGGAGGAAGATTATTTTGTTTTCTTACAATTAATTCATTTTCTAAAAATTTTTCAGGATTGTTTTGTAATAGATCTTTTAAAGTTTCATGCAAAGGAGTTATGGTTTGATAAACAATAACTGAATTTGAAGAAAATCTTCCTGCACGTCCGCTTAATTGGTTATATAGCTGTATATTTTTCTCTGTTGTTCTTAAATCATAACCTCTTCCAGAAAAATCTGCATCAACTACAACTATACAGTTTAATTTTGGAAAATTAAAACCTTTAGAAATCATTTGTGTTCCGACAAGAATATCAATTTTATTATTTTTTATACCCTCAAATACTTCTTTGGTTTCTTTTTTTTTTGCTAGATAGTCACTAGAAAATATTTTTATATTTTTCTCTGGATATTTTATTTTTAGCTCATCAAAAATCTTTTCAACGCCAGTACCATACATTATAAAATTACAATTATTCTTTCCGTCTACACACTTTTTAATAATATTTTTCTTATGGCCACAATGGTGACAGACCAACCTATCAACAGACTTATGATAAGTTAAATATATTGAACAATTTGGACATGAATGTTTGTATCCGCATATTTTGCAAATTAAAAAAGGTGAATAACCTCTTCTGTTTAAAAAAAATAAAATCTGTTCATTCTTATCTAAATATTTTTTAACTATTTTATCTGTTTCATCAGATATTAAATTATTTTTTATCTTGTTTAAATTTAAATTCACGATCTTAGTGTCAGGTAAAGGATAATCGTTAAATCTTTTTAATATTTTTGTATGTCTATATTTTTTATTTTTTATATGATTAAAGGTTTCTAATGATGGAATAGATGAGACTAAAATAATTGGGAAATCTTCTATAGATGCCCTGGCTATAGCCATGTCTCTAGCATTATAAATCAATCCCTCTTCTTGTTTATAAGAAGGATCGTGCTCCTCATCTACAACTATTAAACCTAAATCTTTAAATGGCAAGAAAAGGGATGATCTTGCTCCAATTACCAATTTAATTTCATTTTTAATGACTCCTTGCCAAATTTTTCTTTTAGTTTTTGGAGTTATCTTGGAATGCCACACTGCAGGCCTTGAACCAAAAAAATCTAAAAATCTGTTTTCAAACTCATTTGTTAGAAAAATTTCTGGTAGTAAAACTAAAACCTGTTTTTTTTTCTTTAGAAGATTTTTAATCCTCTCAAAATAAACAATTGTTTTTCCTGAACCAGTTACTCCTTGCAATACCGAAACATTAAATTTATCTTTAAATTTTTCTAAATCTTTTAAAGCAACTTTCTGTTCATCATTTAAGAAATATTTAATATTTCTAATATTGATTTCAAAATCATTTTTATCCTCATTTTTTAAAGTGTTATTTTTTCCACCAAAACACATCCTTAAAACCATGCCTCTTGGAACAATGTTGTAAACCGAAAACCAATTTATAAATTTAACTAAATCTTTATTAATTTTAATTTTTTTTATCTTTTTTCTTATGTTTCTTAACTTAATTATTTTATTTGTTTCTTGAATACTGTTCCATACAACACCTATTTCTTTATCTTTTCCAAAAGGAACTTCTACTATATCTCCCGTTTCAAAATTTTTTTTTGAGTCCCACTGATAGGTTAAGGGATAATCAAATATTTTTGGAAGTAGAACTGGTACTTTCATGACAAGATTCTAATTTATATTATAACAATTAAAAATGAATAGATCTCTTATCAACAGCTAACGCTGCCTCTTTGATGGCTTCTGTGTGTGTAGGATGAGCATGACAAGTTCTAGCAATATCTTCGGCACTAGCTCCAAATTCCATTGCTAATGCTAACTCTCCAATCATATCTCCACAATGAGGTCCAATTATATGAACGCCCAATACTTTGTCAGTTTTTGAGTCAGCTAAAATTTTTACAAAACCCTCGGTTTCATTGTTTACTTTAGCTCTTGAGTTAGCCAGAAATGGAAATTTTCCAATTTTATAACTTATTTTGGACTCTTTAAGTTGTTCCTCTGTTTTTCCAACGGTAGCAACTTCTGGTGCGGTGTAAACAACTCCAGGGATTGTGTTATAATTAACATGTCCAGACTGACCAGCTAATAATTCAGCTACAGCTATTCCTTCTTCTTCAGCCTTATGAGCCAGCATAGGACCTTTAATAACGTCCCCAATAGCATAAATATTTTTTACTGAAGTTTGAAAATTATTATTAATTTCTATTCTGCCTTTCTCATCTTTTTTTACCCCAATCTTAGAAAGATTTAATCCTTCCGTATAAGGTTTTCTTCCTACAGCAATTAATACTTTATCAGCTTCGATCTTTTCTTTTTTAGAAGTTTCATTATTTGTAATATTAATGCTTACTATCTTAGACTTGTTACTTACTGAAGTTACTTTTGAATTTAATTTAAATTTAATTCCTTGTTTTGTTAAAATTTTTTGAAATTCTTTTGATATTTCTTTATCCATACCTGGAGTTATAAAATCTAAATACTCTACTATAGTTACTTCAGAACCTAACCTTGACCACACAGAACCCATCTCTAGACCTATATAGCCGCCGCCTATAACTACTAATTTTTTTGGTACATTGGCAAGAGATAGGGCGCCGGTTGATGAAATAATATTTTTTTCATCAATATCTATTCCAGGCAAAGAAGATGCAACTGATCCAGTGGCTATTACTACATTTTTAGTTTTGTAAGATTTCTTGTTGCCTTTCTCATAAACAACAATCTCATTATTGGAGAAGGGGACTCCTTTTCCTTTTAAATAAGTTACTTTGTTTTTTTTAAATAAAAATTCAACACCTTTGGTTAAAACTTGAATAGATTTCTCTTTAGAAAGCATCATCTTTTTAATATTAAGTTTAATATTGCTAATTTCTATTCCTTGCTCATTAAAGTCTTTTTTAGCTTTTTTATAGTTGTGAGACAAATTAAGAAGGCTTTTTGAAGGTATACATCCTACATTTAAACAAGTTCCACCTAAAGCTCCTCTTGACTCAATACAGGCAGTTCTGAGTCCTAGTTGTGCCGCTCTAATGGCACACACATAGCCGCCTGGTCCTCCACCAATTACTATTACATCAAAATTATTTTCCATTATGCTATAAATTTAGGAATAGTCTTTTGGGTTGTTCTAAAGATTCTTTGACAGTTTTTAAGAAAGATACAGCTTCTTTGCCATCTATTATTCTGTGATCATAAGACAATGCCAAATACATCATTGGTCTCACACTAACATTCCCATCTACAACAATAGGTCGCTCCATAATATTGTGCATTCCCAGTACTGCAGATTGAGGCGGGTTTAATATAGGCGTTGATAACATTGAGCCGTAAATTCCTCCATTGGTAATGGTAAATGTTCCACCTTGAAGATCTTCAATAGTTATTTTTCCATCTCTAGCTTTTTGTCCTAATAAAGAGATATTTTTTTCAATATCTGCAAAAGACATTTCGTCAGCATTTTTTACAACCGGAACCACAAGACCTCTATCAGTTCCAACAGCAATACTGACATTATAATAATTTTTATAAACAATTTCATTTCCTTGTATCTCAGCATTTATAGCCGGATAGTTCTTGAGGCCAATCACACAAGCCTTAACAAAAAAAGACATGAAACCTAATTTTATTGAATATTTTTTCTGAAAATCATCTTGATAATTTTTTCTCATAGAAATTATCTCCTGCATATTAACTTCATTAAATGTGGTAAGCATAGCCGCGTTTTCTTGTGCTTCTTTTAATCTTTTTGCTATTGTCATACGCAGTCTGGTCATTTTAATTCTTTCTTCTGGCCCATGAGTTACCTTTCTTTTAGAAGGGGATGGTTGAGCACCCATCAAACTCATTATGTCTTCTTTAAGAATAACCCCATTTTTTCCAGTGCCTTCAACCTCTTCAATATTAACTTTTGATTCTGCTGCTATTTTTCTTGCTGCAGGTGAAAGTATTTTTTCTTTAGTTAAAAGCTCTCTTTCTTCATTGAATTCTCCTAAAACTAAGGGTGATTTTTCATTTGATTCGTATTCTTCTTTTTCTTCATTGTTTAAAAGTAAAGGCTGAGTTTCCTCATTTGTTTTTTCCGATTGTAAAACAAGAGGTTCGGCTTTATCTTCTCTTTCTATTTTTATTTTTTTCTTCTGGATTGGAGGAGGTGAATATTTTTTTTTATCTTTCTGATCTTCGGAAATACTAGATGCTCCAACCTTTCCAAGTGTAGCGCCAACATTTACTGTTTCTCCTTCCCCAATATTTACTTCATCTAACACTCCATTAGATGGAGAAGGAACTTCAATATTTACTTTGTCGGTTTCGAGTTCTACTAAGGGTTCATCTGCTACAACTTTATCTCCCTGGTTTTTAAGCCATTTTGAAACCGTGGCTTCAGTAACAGATTCGCCTAAAGCAGGAACTAATATTTTTTCAGACATTAATTAAGCTTTCCTAACACCTTTTCTAATATTTCATTTTGCTCTGCAAGGTGTTTTTTTAGATATCCACTAGCAGGGGATGCGGCAGGTTTTCTGCCTATATATCTAATCTCTCTATTTTTTGCTTTTATATAATCTAAAATCCATTGAATATAATTTCTCGTAGTATTCCATGCCCCCATGTTTTGAGGTTCTTCTTGACACCAATAAAATTTAGAATTTTTCTTGAATCTTTTTAACTCTCCAGCAAGTTTTTTTGCAGGGAAAGGATATATTTGTTCTATCCTGATAATAAACACTTCTGTATTTTTCACTTTTTCCCTAGCTTCTAGAAGATCAAAATAAATTTTTCCAGAACATATAATTACTTTTTTTATTTTTTTATCTTCTTTGAGTTTAATTAAACCATATTTTTTAAAATCTGCATGATCATTAAGAATTCTATGAAATGAATTTTTTTTAGTGAAGTCCTCTATATTTGAAGTACATCTTTTGTTTCTCAACAAAGATTTTGGCGTCATAATTATTAGGGGTTTTCTAAAATCTCTGTGTATTTGTCTTCGTAAAGCATGAAAATAATTTGCAGGAGTAGTACAATTCATAACCTGAATGTTTTCTTGGGCACATAATTGTAAAAATCTTTCTAGTCTAGCTGATGAATGTTCTGGTCCCTGCCCCTCGTAACCATGCGGTAATAACATTACTAAACCGTTCGCTCTTGCCCATTTTCTTTCTGCGGAAGCAATGAACTGATCTATTATAACTTGAGCTCCATTAGCAAAATCTCCAAATTGTGCTTCCCAGACTACCAAAGTAGTGGGTTCAGATAATGCATATCCATATTCAAATCCAAGAACTGCCATTTCTGAAAGCAAACTATCAATTGCTTCATATCTTCTCTGATTTTTTGAAACATTATTTAAAGGTATGTATTTGTTTCCATTTAGTTGATCTTTAAGTACTGAATGGCGTTGGCTAAAAGTACCCCTTGCAGAATCTTGACCAGAAAGCCTAACAGGATAACCTTCATCCAATAAAGTTGCAAATGCAAGATGTTCTGCTGTAGCCCAATCAAACCCTTTTCCTGTCAAAAACATTTTCTTTTTATTTTCAAATATTTTTTTTATAGTTGGATGAACATTAAAATTTTCGGGTATTGAAGTGATTTTTTCTCCAATTTTTTTTATTTTTTCCAAAGAAACGCCAGTAATTCCTATCTTGTCTTTTCCTCTTTCAGGTTTATATCTTGACCACACTCCCTCGTACCATTCTAATTTTGGTTTGTATTCTTTTGCTGTTTTAAATTGTTCTTCAAGAAGGTTTCTAAATTCTGTTTTTATACTACTTAGCTCTTCCTGTGTAACAACACCTTCTTCGATTAATTTATTTGCATAAATATTTAGTGTTGTTGGGTGTTGTTTAATTTTTCTATACATAGTTGGTTGTGTAAAAGCTGGTTCGTCTCCTTCGTTATGACCAAATCTCCTGTAACAGATCATGTCTATAACCACATCTTTATTAAATTTTTGTCTATAATCAGTTGCTACTTTTGCACAATGGACAACTGCTTCGGGATCATCTCCGTTAACATGCAAGATTGGTGCATCTACCATTTTTGCAAGATCAGACGGATAGGGTGAAGAACGAGCAAATTTTGGACTTGTGGTAAATCCTATTTGATTATTAACAATAATATGGATTGTTCCTCCAGTATTGTGGCCTGGAAGTCCTGACATTGCAAAACATTCGGCTACAACACCTTGACCAGCAAATGCTGCATCACCATGAATTAAAATTGGAATAACCTGTTTTCGTTCTTTGTCTTTATGGAAAAATTGCTTAGCACGTGTTTGTCCTAATACCACTGGATTCACAGCTTCCAGATGTGAAGGGTTATCGGTTAAAGAGACGTGCACCAAATTACCATCAAACTCTCTGTTTGATGAAGCCCCTAAATGATACTTAACATCTCCAGTGGAATCAGAGCTAAAAGGAGTATACTCTCCGGCAAATTCGTTGAACATTCTCTTATAAGATTTCTGTAACACATTGGCTAAAATATTTAGTCTGCCTCTATGTGGCTGACCAATTTTAACCTCTTTAAAACCAAGATGTCCGCCTCTTTTAATTATTTGCTCCAATGCCGGTATCAAGGCTTCACCACCATCAATTCCAAATCTCTTTGTGCCAACAAATTTTACAGCTAAAAATTTTTCAAAACCCTCGGCTTGTATTAATTTTTTTAAGATTGCTTTCTTGCCGTTTTCCGTAAACTTCAATTGATTTTCTTCTTTTTCCATTCTTTTTCTAAACCAAACTTTTTCAATAGGATCTGAAATATGCATGTATTCCACTCCTATAGTTGAACAATACACTTTTCTAAAAAATGCAAGAATATCATTGATAGTTGCATACTGTTTATCCATATACGCACCTAAATAAATTTTTTTGTTATAATCTTCTTTTTTAAAACCGTGATCGGCTGGATGCAATTCTTCAAGATATTTTCTTTTCATCATTCCGAGTGGATCCAGGTTTGCAATAAGATGTCCTCTGATTCGGTATGCTCTAATTAATGCAATCGCCTTTATAGATTTTTCTTTTTCTTCTTCACTGTTTTTATCAGATATTATATTTTCTTCTTTAAGAATATTTTTCTTTAAATTAGTCCTTTTTCTTAATGACCAGCTTGGCCCTTGTAATTCTTTTAAAATGACCTCTTCATTCTCATTAAGACCATCAAAGAATAACCTCCAATCTTCTGGTAATTTCTTTGGATCTGACAAGTAATCAGAATAAAATTTTTCAATAAAAGAGGAGTTGGTGCCTGCAAGAAATGAAGTTTTTTTATATGTGTTGTTGCTTTTCGAGGATGACATTATTTTAATACTTTATTCTAACACAAATTCTAAAAAATCAACTATTTAGTTTTTCATATAGTGTTTTACCGATATCTGCTGGTGATCTTGAGATGGTAATTCCAGCTGACTTCATTTTTTCAATCTTACTTTCTGCTCCGCCCTTTCCGCCAGATATTATTGCTCCAGCGTGACCCATGCGTCTTCCAGGAGGAGCGGTTAAGCCTGCAATAAAACCAACCATAGGTTTTTTAATTTTTGATCTTTTAAGAAATTCAGATGCATCTTCTTCTGCTGAACCTCCTATTTCCCCAATCATTACTATTGATTCTGTGTCTTTATCTCTTAAAAATAATTCTAGACAGTCTATAAAATTTGTTCCATTAATTGGGTCTCCTCCAATTCCAATACATGTTGATTGACCCATCCCATTGGTAGTTGTTTGTGCAACCGCCTCATAAGTTAAAGTCCCTGATCTTGAAACAATACCAACAGAGCCTTTTTTGTGAATGCTGCCAGGCATAATACCAATTTTACATTCGTCAGGTGTAATTATCCCAGGACAATTTGGTCCTATAAGTCTACTTTTGTTTTTCTTTAAAGCCTGTTTAACTTTAATCATATCTATAATTGGTATTCCTTCAGTAATGCAAACGATTAGTTCTATCTCTGCGTCTATTGCTTCTAAGATGGCAGCTGCCGCAAATTTAGGAGGAACATAAATCATTGTAGCGTTAGCCCCTGTTTTCTCCTTTGCTTCAGCTACAGCGTTAAAAACTGGTAAATTAAGATGTCTTGTGCCACCTTTCTTAGGCGTAACGCCTCCTACTAATTGAGTTCCATATTTTAAAGCTTGCTCAGAATGAAAAGTTCCGTGTTTTCCTGTGAACCCCTGACAAATTACCTTTGTTTTTTTATTTACTAAAATTGACATTATTTAATTTCTTGTACTATTTTTTTTGCAGCATCATTTAAATCTATTGCTGATAAAATCTTTAACCCTGACTTATCCAAAATATTTTTTCCTTTTTCAAAATTTGTCCCTGCAAGTCTAACGACCAACGGAACTTCTAGCTTGGTCTCTTTGGCAGCATCGACTACACCTTGTGCAAGCACATCGCATCGCATGATTCCTCCAAAAATATTAATTAAAATTCCTCTAACATTTTTATCAGATAAAATTAATTTAAAGGCTGCTGTAACTTTCTCCTTTGAAGCTCCACCTCCAACATCCAAAAAATTTGCTGGTTCTTCTCCATATAATTTGATTATGTCCATAGTTGCCATTGCTAATCCTGCTCCATTAACCATGCAACCAATTGAACCATTTAACTTTATATAAGCCAAATCATGTTTGCTTGCCTCGATCTCTGCAGGCTCTTCTTCATCAAGATCTCTCAACTTTAATATTTCTGGTCTTCTAAAAATAGCATTATCATCAAAATTCATTTTTGCATCCAGACAAATTAATTTTTTTTCTTTTGTTAAAATTAATGGGTTGATTTCTATTAAGCTTGCATCTTTTTCTATTAAAATTTTATATAAAATTTTAACTAAATTTTTAGCATCCTCTTCCTGTTTGTTTTTAAAATTAAATGGCTTAATTATTTTGTCTATATCCTCTTCTTTTATGTTATTTTTTAAATCGAATTTAGTAGTTATTATTTTACTAGGAGTGTCTGATGCCACTTTTTCAATGTCCATTCCTCCTTCTGTACTGCTTATAAAAGCTATCTTTGAGCTTTCTCTGTCTATCAAGCAAGATAAATAATATTCTTTAAAAATATCTGAGGCTTCTTCAATATAAATTTTTTTAACTTCTTTTCCCTCTGGACCAGTCTGATGGGTTATTAAAATTTTACCAAACATTTTTTTAATTTCTTCCTTCAGTTGGCCATTTTCATTTACGAGTTTTATGCCACCTGCTTTACCTCTTCCTCCGGCATGAATTTGAGCTTTGATTACAAATTTTTTACTTGTTAATTTTTTTATTTTTTCATCAATCTCATTTTTGGAATGTATAATTGCACCTTTAGAGACTGGGGCGCCATATTCTTTTAATATTACTTTAGCCTGATACTCGTGTATATTCATTGGTTAATAATTATTTAAATTTGAAAAAATAA